>Ga0214478_100181_pt1 | contig 36124 bp, 29 predicted proteins | sample M1_20Mar14CPVII9_2_FD_178001 | JGI IMG/M metagenome (GOLD analysis project Ga0214478, IMG submission 178001) | Marine eukaryotic communities from Monterey Bay, California, United States - M1_20Mar14CPVII9sort6BwellD7 | ecosystem: Environmental > Aquatic > Marine > Unclassified | place: USA... | reverse complement strand
TGAATCGGAGGAAGAAGATGATGAGATAGTAGAGGAAAGTAAACCTACTAAGAAACAGCAAGATGAGGATGCTGCAAAGGCTGCAATGTTTGCTGATGACAGTAGTGATGAAGAGGAAGCGATTTCAAAAGATATCGCCAAGGTAAGTAGTATTTATGTTAAACAAAACTTTATGTGCACATGATATGCATCTCTAACATATATACCAATACTACACATACTTCAGTTGGGTATAGCCGATGATGATAGTGACGACGGTAAGAAGAAGAAAAAGAAGGATAAGAAGAAGAAGGACAAAAAGAAATCCAAGCTTGAAAAGAAGTTGGAAGCTGCCAAAATGAAACTGGATGAAGAAAAGAAGGATGGCGACGATAATGATGATGGTGATGTAGTTATTGAAGAGATGGATGAAAAGGCAAAGAGGAAGGCTGAAAAGGCTGCCAAGAAGGCTCGTAAAGCTGAGAAGGAGGCTAAAAAGTTGGCAAAGTTACAGGGCAAGAGTGGTGGAAGTGATGAGGATGATAAAAATGGAGATACCAAAGATGATGGAGAGAAGAAAGATGAAGTATTCTATGGTGCGCCTGATGATCATGCTTGGACTGATTCAAGTCATGCTATTAAGGATGCAGATAAGAATAAGAAGGATGATGGTCCTGATACAAGTGTAAGTATATACGACATCATATGTATCATTTTTTATGAATTATCACATGTCACTTTAAGCTCATCTCCACATTTCATATTCAAACAGCTAACACATGATAAGAATGGCAAAAAATTGAGTAATAAGGAACGTAAGAAGTTAATCAAAGCACGCGAGGCCGCAGCCCGAGCAGCCGAATATGAACAACAGGCTGCCAAATCATCAGCAGTGGGTGCACAATTTGCATGTTCACAAACAGCCGTTAATGAGAATGATCCCCAGTGGCAGAATTCATTAGATATTAACATCCCAAGCTTTACTATTAGTGCAGCGGGGAAGGTATTATTCAAGGATGCAGTATTCAATATTGCACATGGTAGACGATATGGATTAGTTGGGCCGAATGGGAAAGGAAAGAGTACGTTACTGAAAATGATTGCATCGAAAGATTTAATACTCCCGCCTCGTGTTGACTATTTGTATGTTGAACAGGAAGTTGTTGCAGATGATACACCCGCAGTGGATGCTGTTCTCAAGGCAGATACAGTCCGATGGGGTCTACTTGAGGAAGAGAAGACTTTGACAGAAGCAATTGATAAGGGTGATGAAGATCCGGCAACATTTAGTAGATTACAGGAGGTATTAGACGAACTGAATACTATTGGTGCATCAAGTGCCGAGGCGAAGGCACGACGAATATTGTTTGGTCTTGGGTTTGACGGGGAGATGCAAACCAAGGTAAGTGTACACTCTCTGACTGTATATTATGTTGCTCACTACCTTCGTATAATTCTCATTTACATATTTTCTCCTCTACAGCCTACTAAAATGTTCAGTGGTGGATGGAGAATGCGTATCTCACTTGCTCGTGCTCTATTCATCGAACCCACTCTTCTCATGCTTGATGAACCTACGAACCATCTTGATTTGGATGCTGTCATCTGGCTTGATAATTATCTCCTCACTTGGAAGAAGACACTACTGATTGTATCACATGACCAGGACTTTCTCAACAGTGTCTGTGACGAGATTCTCCATATTGAAGATCTAAAGCTGGCGTCATACAAGGGCAATTATGACTCATTCAAGAAGGCTGAGAAGCAAAAGATCAAACAACAGCAAAAGGATTACGAGAAGCAGGAGAAGAGACTTCGTGAATTGAAACGACAGGGTCAGAGTAAGGCCAAGGCTACCGAGACAGTGAAGAAGAATAAACGTGAGCCCGGAGCACGTACTGCCAAGAAACAGAAAGAGGCGGTGGCATCAGGACAGGAAGCAGCCAAGGCAACAGAACTTATTAAACGACCAAAGGAGTATTCTGTTCAAATACACTTCCCTGAGGTTGCTGAGTTGTCTCGTCCTGTCATGGAGGTGAACCGTGTCAAGTTTAGGTATTCTGAAAAGCACCCAATCATCTTCGACTGTATTGACTTTGGTATTGATATGGATAGTCGTATTTGTATCGTGGGTCCAAACGGGGCAGGTAAATCTACATTACTCAAGTTGCTAACGGGTGAGATTCAACCAGTCAAGGGTGAAGTGAAGCGCAATCCTCGTTTGCGAATGGGTATATACAACCAGCACTTTGTTGATAGACTTCCAATGTCAAAGACTCCTGTTGAGCACTTGCGTGATAGATATCAAGATGAGGACTATCAATCTATTCGTAACAGGCTAGGCAAATATGGATTGGAGGGTCATGCACACGAGGTGACAATGCGAGACTTGAGTGGTGGCCAGAAAGCTCGAGTTGTATTTGTTGACTTGAGTTTACAGAGACCTCACATTCTGTTGCTTGATGAGCCAACAAATAACCTGGATATTGAGACGATTGATGCGCTCACAGATGCAATTAACGAGTTTAATGGTGGTATTGTATGTGTGACTCACGACCAGCGCCTCATTGAGGAGTGTGATTGTGAACTATGGATTGTGGAGGAACAAGATGCAAAGAAGCATGCAGCTGGCTTTGATGACTACAAGGATATGATTTTGACAAAGATTGAAAAACAACAAGCAAAGGAAGAGGCTATGCGTAACGAGAAGCTGGCTGCTCTTGCAAAGGCAAAAGAAGAAAAGTTGGCAGCACTTAGAGCCAAAATTGGAAAGAAGTGATTGGTATAGATAGATGTCAACATCGCTTTTTATAGAGGTGTTAACAGTTAGTTATGTTTGTTGTCCGAACACCGTCGTGCCGAGACAGTAAGTACCTTGACTTTGTTCCCTTCTCTATCTTTTTCTGTAGGATTAGTTGTGATTGTAACCTCACAGTATCCAGTACACCCCGAAATAGTATCTTCTGTGATTTGAATATCTGACCAAACTGATATAGGCGAATACCATAAACCATCTACTTCTTTTGTAGTTATCTTTATGGGTGGCTTTTGCTTCTTCACATCACTTCCATAATCTTTGACTTCTGGAGGATGCGCGTTTCACAGTTTTGAAATATACAGAGAGGGGATTGTAACTCATGTTAGTATATGCGGTTTTGGCACTTCATACTGTATAGTTCACAAGACAAAACAACAAAAACACAGACCTACCAACTCTAAATGTGCCCATACCAACATATGATCGTAAAATGGCAACATAAACAACATAGCATTCGGCTTTTTGTAGCTCGATTGAGAATGTAATTTGACTTCCTCCATTTGGCTCTGTCGATATCCAACCAGGTCTTTGCTTTAACCCATCATCTGCATAGAGTGTAAAACCTTCATGGTTTTGAGAAACAGGTAGGAGTTTATCCCAACGGGTGAATGTTCGCGCTACATCTTTGACTACCAAATAATCACTACGAACTCCAAGCTCTTGTATATTATTAGCAACAAATGACATAACCGGCATTACATCTTTCTCAATGTTTTTACCTTGACAAAAATTCCTCTGTGCATTTGCCAATGCATGTACAACCAAATCTTTAGCAATAGCATGCCCGACTGCAGATGGATGTATAGCATCAGGTGCAAGGAAGGGAACAGAGCATTCATATCGCCCCTCCGGTATATCTCCTTTCTTTACATTGCATTTTAGTTTCCTGCCATGTATTATATTACTTCGTTCCATGAAAGTACATATACTCTTACACCCACCGCCTCGGAATTGAGGTATGATATGTTCCAATTGACATGGAGAACAACCATGAGGGTAAGGAAACACTGCCGAGGAAATATTTCCATAATTAGTGTCAAGGCCAGCTTTTGGCAGCCAGTTATTATTTTCGAATGAATATGATTGTTTATCCATCTTCTCAAGTCGTTCTACCAATCTCCAAAAGTGTGGAAATAGTGCTTCTGCATAACTTATTACAGGAATATGATAATGTTGTGCGACCCCCATATGAAGTAGAGCACCTGTCTTTCGAGTAGCAATGGCTGTTTGCATTTCCAAGAACATTATTGCTGCATTTGGGTACTTCTTCATTAGTGAATATATAACAACCTCTGCACATAATACTAGTTCTTTAAAGCCATTGAAGAATACCGATGTTTTAGAGTCCACCGTTATTATATGATCTTGACCTTGGTAGTCATTCACAGCAAATTCTAATATGATAAGATCTGGTTCCTGATTTGATTGTGTAGATAGATCTGAGTATAATATGTTAAGTCTCTTTGCCATTGCACACATGTCAGCTCCATGTGCTGCGACATTGATAACTTTATGCTGTTGATTCTTGTCTTGTTTCAATGGATACATTTCATTCATCCAAGCTTCTAATCTATCGGCATATCTTGCCTCGTCTGGCTGTACTCCATGACCAAGAGATATACTCCCACCAGCAACCACTGCCACTATCGGTCTTTGTCTAGATGATAAAGCTTTCATAGTTTGAGATAAACGATATTGATTTCCAATCCATGCTTCTGATTGACGCAATACACTACTTAACCCGGGAGTTTGCTTTGAAGTTAAACGATTATATTCTAATTGACATTGTGATGTTGTTGTTGTTGTTGTTGTTGGAAGTTTCCTGCCTCCTGGAATAGTTATACTGCGACTATCATTATTGGTAGAACCATCACAATGAATGAGGGATAACATCTTGTGCATATAAATCATATAAGTGCATGATACTAAAAATACTAATGCGAAAAGGATTTGCCATGATGGTAAATTCCCAAGTGCAGAGTTACTACTGGTTTTACCTATCGTACCGTTACTTCGAACTTTATTACGATGTTGCATTAATGCATGCTTCATTGTTGGTTTAGACTTCTATGTCAAATATCGTATGTTAGGTATTTAGTATCTCGTAGTATAAAGATACTCTTTATTCAAGAAGTTGTAAAAGACCGACAGAGACCAAGCCACCGCTACCAATCAAAAGACCTTAACAGCTAATAATTACTGAATATTTCTAAGTGTTATGCGTAATTCCTGCCACTACTTCTTGCAAACCAATACACGAAGGCGTTGCCAGTTGCCACAGGATGGGCCACATGTAGTGATAGTGATACATAGTTAGTGACCACCAAGCGAATCCTAACTCTCATAATTTTCATCCACACAAATTTAACGTCATATCTCTATCTAGCTAGAGTACTCTTTATTATTATCCTTTGAACATGGTAATTACTACTGAAGCACGCTCAGCGCTGGCCAATCTAACAATCCCAGCTGCAACTTTATCATCTGATCCACTCGTTGCTTTAATCGCTGCCATCTCACCGCCATACCAAACAAATGTCAACATAGTAAAGAAGGGGGGTTCACTTACCTTAAAAATTGGACCTGATACCTTAACTTATCGTAATGCCATATTACGTTCTCTATGTGGTAATGGATTGCACAATGCATTAGATAGTCAGGGCAATTCACCACTATTATTCTTGGGTGGGCATTCAGCTTCCTCATTTGCCGGGTCGTCACCCATTTCTGCCTTGGCTATTGCAGGTATAACAAGTTGGATGAGTGTAGCATCTAGTATCCGTGATGGAAGTCCTGATGATGTATCTACATTAATTGGTCAATTGAATGGATACTTTGTTACACGAGGATTTGTAGTTCCCAGTGCTGCACCAACATTGGCTGATTTAGATTTATACCTTGCAATTGTTACCAAAGTTTCTGGAGATGAGTTGGAGAGTATGGTTGGATCAAATGTTAATACACGTAGATGGTTGGAACAATGTGGAGCTACAATTGACGAGTTGGTTGCTATGGCTGCAAAGAATACAAAGATTCCTGCTATTACCATTCCTAAAGGATTGACAGCCAAACCGAGGGCACTCCCTAACTTCTTCTTCGGAGATGAAGACGAGGCAACAGTGGCAGCAGCCGCATCTGCAGTAAAGTCGGCTACTTCTACAACATCTGCTGGCAACAAAGGCAAGGGTGGTGCACCTACTACTGGAGGAGCTGGTCTAACTGATGAACAAAAGAAAGCCGCAGCGGAAAAGAAGGCAAAGAAGAATGCTGAAAAAGCTGCAAAGAAGAAGAAGGATGGCGGGGGAAAAGGAGGAGGTGCCACACCTGCAGCAGAACTTAATGTTAGTGCATTAGATATTCGTGTTGGTAAAATTGTCAAGGCATGGAATCATGAAGAGTCTGACAAGTTGTATTGTGAAGAGGTTGATGTTGGCGAGGAGACACCTCGCAAGATTGCATCAGGTTTGAGGTCATTCTACAAACTAGATGAAATGCAAGAGCGCAACGTCCTTGTATTATGCAACTTGAAGGCACGCAATTTGGGTGGTTTCCCTTCACATGGCATGGTACTTTGTGCATCAAATGCCGATCATACTAAAGTTGAGTTTGCAGTACCACCCGAAGGGAGTAAGATTGGTGAAAGGGTCATGTTCGAGGGATTCACTGGTGATCCCGAGCCCGAGAATAAGGTTGCCAAGAAGAAGATATTTGATAAGTTGGCACCAGATCTTAAAACTGATAGAAGTGGAGAGGTAGTTTGGAAGGGAGTTAAGGGGAAGACAAGTGCAGGTGTTTGTAAGGCCGTGAATGGTATGACCGAGGCTCAAGTGTCATAGAGACACGATAGTCTAGGAGCACTAATTATACACACCTTAACTAATTAAGATCGACAGAAGATACTCACACACTGCTTTATTGTAAATGAACTTTCACTCACTGCAAACGAATGAATGGTCAGCCATTAGCGAGTCATACCTCCATACGCCTCTAATCATCTTCCAGGTAAAGATCGATTCTAGATACTTCCCCCTTTTAGAACAGGCCAAGGAACTTGCCCTTCTTTATTTGTTTCTCACTATCTTCTAATTCTGCCAATAAGCTATCTCTCTTTGCTTGTGCTCTCTCCCTTGCCTCCTTTGCTGCAGCAGCTTGTTTAGCAACCTCAGCTCCCTTTAGTTTTCTTTGATTTTGACTTTCGAATACTAAGCTCACTGTAGGGCCTAGAAGATGTGCATTTCACAGTGTATGAAGATGAAGAAAGATGATTGAAACATATGTTAATGTACGGCTTGCAAAGACAATCAAATAAAGATACAAAAAAGCCAAATGAAACACTCAAATCACCAACACTCTATATTGAACACATGAACTCATAAGATAAAGAACTTACCAGCTCGTACCCTGATAGCAGCTAACACTCTCGTTAATCCTACACCTCGGCAACTCCACATTTGTGAACCAAATGTTGCAGAACACATGGTAACAATATCTCCCTCCTTTACTAAACCAGATCGAGCGGCATTTCCTTTTGGTGCTACTGTTTGTACATAAACATTGCCATTATCATCTTCATCGAGGACAAGTCCCAATGGTCTTTTCAATTCTACTAAATTGTCATTTGCACCTGCTGATCGACTTGCTTTTGCCCATCGGTTGAAATCTTCATCATCTTCTGCCATTGATATTGCAGTAGATATTGGTCTATTAATAGCTACTTTGGAGGAAGATGAGGATGCAAACCCCATTGCAGATTGGATATAGATAGCAGCAGTAGCAATAAATATAATAGTAGATTTCATGATTTATTGTTTGTTTGTTTGTGGATTTGTTTAGGAAGTGTACAGACAGTTTTTAAGTATCAAGTATAGCAAATACAGTATATCAAAGCAGTAGTCAATAATTATTGTGTAGTGTAGTTATGAAGTCCCCCCCCCCATGTCGAGTCAACAGAGAAGTTGTGTCATTGTCCTCACAACGTGTTACAACTTTTGCAACAATTATTTTGGGACATTTTACACTCAATGGTAGAAACGCACTCGTACAGTACTCTCTCAGTATCGCATTTGGCTCATCAAATATCGTACCTTCCAACATGCAGTCTGCAGTCTGCAGTCTGCAGTCTGATTTCAGATCAAAAAGTTTGATACTTGAGCAGAGCTAAGTTAAGCATACACTCCATAGTACCAATAGAATTATGAGACGGACACTGTTATTATGCGGTCTATCCGCTATGCTATCGGGGGCATCTGCATATGGTAAGTGTTTTGTGGTATCTTCACCACAATAACAAACAACTGATGTACCATCACATGCCACTCATAACTTTGTACTCTTCTTCTTTATCTCCTCTTTCCTATATATTATTGATATATAAAAATTGATATCATACATATCAGTATCCTCATTTGTACCAAAGAAGGGTATTGTATCACCTAAACCAAAAAATGTTTCAGGTATGAAGAGTAGTAGATCAATGCGAGCATCCAGAAATGATATTACGATGATGCCTATTGGTGTACCCAAGGTTGCTTATCGTGTTCCTGGTGGTATGGGAGCTGAATGGTGAGTTTATTTAGAAATTAAATATGTCTTTAAGCTTCACATGTGTATTTTGTGGGTATGGGTTAGAGTTATTTATTAGTTTAGAGAGGATTGGGTAATGATATGCACATTTTATGTACAATACTTTGTATGATTATTAATTGACTAAAACTTCATCTTTTAACTTTGACGAATCAATAATAAATAATGGTATTATTATTTAATGTTAGGGTGGACATTTACAACCGTCTCTACAGAGAGCGAATTATCTTCCTTGGATCTGAAATTGATGATGAACTTGCCAACCAAATTATTGGAGTAATGCTTTACCTTGACGAGGAGGATAGTTCTAAACCCATCTACTTATACATCAACTGTCCGGGAGGATCTGTCATCTCTGGACTTGCAATCTATGATGCCATGCAACTTATTAAAAGTGAAGTTATTACTATTAATCTTGGCCTTGCGGCATCAATGGCTTCCTTCATCCTTGCGGCCGGTTCAAAGGGTAAACGTCTTGCCCTTCCCAGTTCACGTATTATGATCCATCAACCCATGGGTGGAGCACAGGGACAGGCTCAGGATATTAAGGTAGAGGCTGCTCAGATTATGCGTATTCGTGACAATCTTGTAAAGATGTATTCAATGTTTACTGGACAGACAACAGAGACGATTACAGAAAGTTTGGATAGGGACAACTTCATGAGTGCACAGGATGCCTTAGAGTATGGACTAATTGATCGTGTACTAGAACGTCCTAGTGGACAAATGTAAATATATACTGTGATTGATGTGTAATGGAGGAGAGTAGAGTGAGACGACATTTTTGTGTTGTGAGTTTCAGTTAGTAGCAGAAGAACAGAGGTCACTAATTAATCTAGCCTTTACATTATTCATCAAGCGTTACAACTGGTATAGAACAACATGTAGGTATGTCACCCAATCCTACATACTTGCTCTCGCTCCCCATAGTTTCGTCCCAAGGGATACCAGGAACCTTTTGCCAACTCATCATTGTCATTTTTTTTCTTCTGCCGAGACGCCGCAAATAGCAGCTATTTAGGTAGCGTATAAGCCGATATGAGCCACTAATTTGATCAGACTATCGGTAATACTATAGACGTTAATATGGTTTCCATCAGTCACATATTGCTGTGGTGTGGTATCCTCACCAATTCAATACTTGCATTCACTCCTTCCAATATCAATAGGATTATATGTCCTTATTCTACTGAATGCTATGGGTCAGTTTCAAAATGGAATGAAGAATATCAACAATCTAATGATGATGGTGAGTACCTGGTTCATTATCCTTGGGTATCATATATATTGCAAATAATATTTGGCGACTAACTAATTCTATACTCAATTACAAAAGATGAGGAGCTTATAACGAATGAAATGTTTATGAGAGAGATGCTATCTGAACCAGTTAAAAGAAAGAAGAAGGGAAAAGGAGAATATAAACCACACGACAATAGAGATGCACTACCATTTGTCGTTAAAGTGAAAACACCGGATCCATATACAAATGAAAAGGATATGCTGAAGGAAGCATTGAAAAACTCAAATTCAGATGAGAAGAATACCAAGAGTAAGAGAAAAACAAGCAATCTAGTTGGTATGGATTCGAAAGGTAAAGGAATAGCAGCAAGTATATACTCGAGAAAGAAAGACGGGACACTGTATAAAGTACTGGGGTCTTTTGAGTTTGACAAGGACACCAACTGTGGTGATCTACTGCAAGTTGGGGAGCGTGAATTTGAAGTAGTAACAGCGAGATCACAGTTCAAGTATGCAGGTGGCAAGCGTTTCGTCATGATACGGTGAGTATTCATATTATTATGCATAGTATCATATCTTTATCTTTTTTTCAACACAAGAAATCATATCGTATGCATTCAAAACATAACAGTAAGATACTTGAGGTGAAGGAGATCACTAGAATAGCAGAGGAAGAGTCTCTCAAAAGGCTAATGGAAAAGTCAAGTGAAGGTAAATCCTTCCAATAGAATGCAACATAACCTAGAGCAATTATATCATACCTTGATAGAATATCAAACAACTTTTGACTTGAGTTTATATTTGATAGCGTAGCTTTATTGTTTAGCGATCATTTGCCCCCCTTACTATCTATTAGCTACCAAGAGCTTCCTATTTTGGCTGTTGAAGATTCTCAATGCCCTCTGTAACCTTTGCAGATACAATGATATCACCTTCTTTCATATCCCGAAGGAAATCTGAACCCTCGACTACATAACCAAAGACTGGGTATCTTCCATCTAGCACATTCTTACCCGCCGGGGTTAAATCTGAATCAAACAATAGCCAGAAGAATTGACTACTTCCAGAATTGGCATCATACTCTTCTCGTGCCCAACCCATAGCACCATAAGCTGAGAAGGGTAGTACTGTTGCCTCTCCACCACGTCCTTCATCTTCGATACTAGTCTCATAGAATGGTCCTTTGTCACCTAACGGGAAGATCTCAAGAGGAATCAACCTCTCTCCATGCTTTCCAGCACCAACACTTTTGGATGGCGTTCCTACATATCCCTCTGCTTCGCCTGCAGGATCTCCAGTTTGTACAACAAAGCCATCACTTCTCTGAATATCCATGTTATTGTAGAATCCCTTTTGAACAAGATCGACAAAGTTACCTCCAGTGACCGGTGCTATTTTGTGTTACAAGAGATGTTTGAGTCATACATTCTCGGTCATTCATACACACAAAGAACACAACCACTATCTTACTCACCAGCGTAACCATCAATAATCATCTTCATATTAGCCTCCTTGAATAATTTACCCTCAATATCAAACTTCTCACCCTCTGCCTTCTTCACTAACATATCAACTGTTGCACGTCCTTTCAACTGTGGCAAATCATCATAATCAGATGGAACAGGAGTGACATATCCAGCTGGAATCATTTGCTCTTCCAACTTGGTCAACTCCTTACTAATAACATCCTGTTGATCATAACTCTTATCCAATGCTGCTCGTTCTTGATCACTACCATTCAAATAGTCTGCACTTTCCCTTAATGTAGCTTCCAATGGCTCAATCTTTTCTTTCATTGATCCTATAATATCTGAACATACCTTAGCATCACGGCATGAGGCAGTCATTTGCTTTTCTTTTGTGTTGAGTACTCCTCGTGCCTTTTTAAGATCATCAAGTGCTGCTGCCTTGCGCTTCGACTGGGCATTGATTTTAATATCTTCAATACTCTTTTGGAGTTGTCTTACCTGGACACAACAATTAGTAAGTCAAAGGGTTAGCATGCATATCAACATACATAACATACTATATGTCTCTTGCAAATAAATGAGCACAAGATATGAACACAAATAACATATGTATACAAAACATACCTCCTTGTTCTTAATAGGTAAACCCAATCTCAACAAACTTTCAGGATCTTTATTAACACGAGTTCCGGATCCACTAGCCATCTCCTTTGCATTTGCAATTGATGATGATATCATATTATTATTGTTATTTGCAACATAATCTGGGAATGTTGATGATAAAGGTCCAGCCATTGTAGCAGGGGCTACCCACAGAGCAGCTGCTAGTGCCATACCTGACATAGCACCCTTGACTGTGGCATCAACGGCTTCTAATGTATCAACTACTATGTTTTCATTTTGTGATGGTTTTGTTGATGCATTCAAAGGAGTAGTTCTTGTTTGAGGCTGAGGTGTAAAGCCATTTATGGCTGAGATTGATGATAGAAAGAATGCAATATTGGAGAACCGCATATTGGACTGTGTTAATAATATAGTATGGTAGTATTGGAGAAGAATGAGCTACTAATAAGCCCAACACAACTCTAATAGGAGAGGAAGCTTGATGAGGATTGAGAGTCAGTGTTATTTTGGTTTGTGACGATGCACAGATACGTATCTTTTTTTTTTTGGATACAGTTGGAGAAGTTGCACTTCCTCCTTATCTCACTTTGGCTTCGCTGCTCATTAGCGTGGCACCGACTGCACCAAGCAAAGTAAGTAATATATACACACATGATTTCAATCAAGTTGGCTATTTGTTTCTTTTCTAGCTATGTATGCCTGCCACCTCCCAGCAAAGCCAACTTGCACCTTCAGTCACGACCCGACTACTCAAAGGCAATATCTCTAACGACGACCTCTGCCCTTCTTTGTGGTGGTACTCTTCTGACTAAGGAAGTTGTTCATAGAACCCTGCTTACGCTTACGACCAGTCTTGGGACCAACATCGTTGAATAGTTGATCCGCAAGCTCCTGCTCTCTCTCGAGATCCTCCTGCTGTTGCTGCAATTGACGTTGACGCTCAGACTCTTTGGGTAGTTCCACAACAAGACTAATCTTGGGTAAGCTACGCTCATTGCCTGACGAGTTAAATGTGGTATATCCACGGATAACGGCATTCTTTCGGACTGCAGTTATAATATAATGAGTGTGTGTATATGACAAGCATGAGAGGAATACATTCAACATACATGTGTAGAATACAACCACATAGATCAATACTTACATCGCTTGAAATCCTTCTTCTTGCCACCAGCCCTTGCGATACCCCTATTGCCACCACCCCTCTGAGCAAGGGGAACATACTTGCGTACAATCAATGAAACCTTTTCTGTCTCGGCTGAAATTTCAGGCATCTCCTCATCAATATCGGCGTCCTCAGCCCTGACATCTTTGCGATACGCCTTGCGCTTTTTGGGCGCTGTTACTAACCAACCATCATCAGTTTTGGGGAGAGCAATACGTTCTGAGGGAAGTCCTGGTTCGTCATCAGAGCTCTCGTCTACAACCTGTTTCTTCTTCTTTTGTTTTGGTGCTGGATCCTCAACCTCTTCCTCTTCAATAGGAACCTCTTCATCCTTGGCTGGAGGAACCTCTTCTTCTTCCTCAACAGGGGCTTCCTTCTCCTTGTTTTTACGACGACGTTTTGGTGATTTCTGTTTCTCCTTCACTAGTTCCTCCGCCTTATCAACCGCCTCTTCTTCTTGACGTCGCTTCCTCCTTGTACTCTTTGGCACTTCCTTTTCTTTTTCTTGCTCTTTAGGATTATCATCATTTGCTGGAGGTGCATCTTCTTTCTCAGCCACTTCCTTTTCTGCAGTTTCTTTGCTAGCATTAACATCCATCGATGTATCAGCGGCAGGCATCTTCTGATCATCGTCATCATCTTCTTTACGAGCCTCTTCAACCACGGTATCCCATCCCTCAATCTTTTGAATTTCCTCCTTCTTTGTATCGCATAGCAGCTGGCCCTCACCGTTCTTATTCGTAATAGCCTGGGCTAGGTTCTTGGGATTTGTAAATATGACGCCATCCTTGTGTTTCAACCAGTCGGTGAACTGTTTACACTTCTTTGATGTGGTAGCAACGACGACGAGTGCACGCTTATCATCGAGTGCTTTTTGAGTCTGTGTTGCCCACCATGTATCGAAATCATCCTTGGAAGAAGTGGGAGCATCTTCATATATATGCAAGACCTCTCCACCAGCCGATAAGGCTAATGGACCATTATCATCGTCCAACAAGACGGCAATACGATACCCCTTGAGTGCATCACAAGGTTCAGGAGTCCACTTTAGTTTAGAATCCCAATCTCCTCTTGGACTGTGAAGAACAAGCAGGGCATTATTATATAGAATGGGACAGTTTCAACATGAGTATAAACAAAACTTCTTTGAATATAAACAAAAACAAACAAACACAAAAATATACTTACCAGTAGTCATCTTCTTTTGGCAATTCCTCCTGTGCATCTGTTCGCCCCAATAACGCCTCGATATATCCTGGCAACACTACTGGTTTACGACAAGCCCACGCCATAACACCCTTAGCGGCAGCCGTCTTTTCAGGCGCAATTAGGTGAGTAGAACGTTGTACATCCCATTGTGTTGAATATGTGGCACCAATATAATGTAGAGAGGCAAGTAAGGGGTCCAATTCAGCTTTCTTGATACGTGAAAAGGTGAATTGAAGTGGAAGTAGGGATATAGAAACAGCTGATCCCTGCGGACCAAACAGAATAATAACTTGGGGATGTGACACTCCCGAAGCTTTTGTGTGAGATAATTGAAGAAGGGGCGTAGATGAATTCTTCTCCACTTGTTGAAATTTCAATGTCTTGTCCTTTGATAGACATGATACTGCACGTAATTGCTTCGGACCGAGATCGTGAAACGAAAGCTTGGTAGATGTAGCTGCTGCTCCCTCATCATCTGTTTCATCATCACCAGTTTCGTCGCCTCCTCCTTTACCATTAGCGGCCTCATTGTCCTTCTTGGGTGAATTCTCGGCAAGTAACTTTTCATCTACTGAAATAAATGTACCAAACTTACTCCCCTTATCTCTGTGATTAATTGTATGTGGATCAAAAGTAAACAAATGATGGTTAGTAAATTAAACAAAAACATATCAAATGCACCTACATATATCTCGTGTTTATTATACTCGCCTTACAACACAAATAACACCCGTATCAGAAGTTTCACAAGCATAAATTTCCTCAGGTGTAGTAGGTTTACCATATTCCATCATAACACGTCCATCCAATAATGTATTAGCAGCAGCTAATGCATCTTCTGACACTAATGATTCATCATTTGATAATAATGCAAGTGTAGCATGTGATCTACTCATGGACTTATCTTCAATAACAACCCCACAATTCTTCCGTCCAATGGTTAGTATATCACCTGTAAATTTAGATGGGTTGAGTTCTTGCTGTGTTCCGGGTACAACATCTGGTGATCCATCTTCACCATTTTGTTGAGTGGCAGCTGCTGCATTGTTATTAGCACCTTGGACGGTGGCTGTTGCAAGACAGACATGTATGGGTGGATCAGAGGGTGGCCCAGAAGGTCCCTCTTGCGAACCAGCGATTTTATCAATACGTAGTAGCATGGTTTGGTATTAATGTAGTGGATAATATCTTGGTGCATGATCAAGAAAAGAAATGATGTGAGTGTCATGAGTTATGGTAAGAGTTTGTGTGTCTTTTGTATAAAAAATGAGAAGCTCACGGTATATCATATGAAACCAGATAATTACTCTACACATATATCCACACCCTGTAACAATAAAGTTTAATTATAAGCTTACCACGAGTTGACCACTCCTCAACTCAAATAATATGAGGCTCCAGATTGATATTAGGATGCGGTATCCTTTAGGTCCGGGGGCGTATGCCTCCGCAGAGATAGATGACAAGAGATTGTACAAATACTAGAGGTTTATTGCTTCATAGTACACCAGTGGTTAGTGGATATGGCGGATAATATAGTTAACATATCAGCGGATAGTATTGCTGCCGTTGGCGGCGAAGAAACAACAAATGGAGATACACAACAAGAACCACAACTCGATAAAGATGGTGCACTACACAGACACAGCACGGTTTATGATGGAGAGACAACACAACAGCCACATACCCAGATAGGAAAAGACAGTGATACAATGTTACCAGCAGAAGATTTATGCGATGAAGAAATACAGCGAGCATGTGCGGCTATAGATGATGCGTACCTTGCTAAAGAATTATCAGAGCAGAATATATTGCAACATAGAACTAAACGAAAGAGAAGTACAGCTGCAAACAATACTAATACAACAACAACTACAACACAAACTGATATCAATGAACAACTATACAACTTTCAATACTCTCCGTATTATCTAAGAATACCAGCGTCATCTGTAGCGGGTCTCTGCGGATTACACCCCTATCAAAATTTACCACAATTACTATTCGATTATGTATATCAGGGATATACAGGACAATTACTATTACAACAAGATGCACATTTATTAGGATTGACATTAGTAGATGCCAAAAGTCATGAACAAGAAACAATGTTAAACCTTGCATCTGCTGCTTCCAAAGAGACAAAGGATCTCGTGAAACAAGTATTGGAAGTAAGTGAAGGAAAGCGTAAGATAAATTCAGTAGATGAAGTGCAATCCATACAAAAACAAATCAAGACGCAGGCTACAAAAGCTAAAGAAGAAGGTAAATTATCTAAAAAGCAAGTGGAGAGTTTAGTAGAGGCTTCACGCGGTCATGTTAGTACAGGATTTGGAACTTGCCATGAAGATGAGGCATTAGATGTGTATGAAAAACGAATAGGTTGTACTGTTAGAGAACGGAACGAGGCGCTAATGGAATGGAGATTTGAACGTGTTTTTGATACGAACAGTGAGTTGGGTGTTACTGCAATACCAATGGGAGATGCAAAGAGAAAAGTATGGAATCAAATGAATGTCGATGTGGCAATGGATCAGGATGATAAGAAGAAGAATGATCCAGAAGTTACAAAGGAAACAAGAAACGATCCTATTAATATTGATATTGGTGGGGACGATAATACAAAACAAACACCAGTCTCTGATGAAAAGGAAATAAAAGATGCACCTATTGAGATGGACATCGACGACACCACCAAGCAAATAGCAGAACAGTTAGATGATAATGCTGCTACCTCGTCAAAGAGAAACCGAAGCCATTTTTCAGGATCGTGGGTGCGGTTGATGGGATAAGAGATGAACTATACTCTAAAAGTTCAGCTCCCAAGATATCTTCAGATACAAAGCCAAAGACTGAAGCTACAAACTCCACACAAAAGCAAGACGAATACAACTTCTCTGATGATGAAGAAGATCAATGGATAATCAAGCCAATAATTGTCGAGTGTAAACATCGAATGAATGAAGCAAAGGTACCTCCACCACTCTATGATCAGATCCAGACATGTTTATACTGTCACATGTATAAGAAAGTCAGCGTTTGTATCGTTCTACTTGTGGATGTGATTGCTTTTGACCTTAGTTTGCCTTTTTGATTGCCCTTGCAAGTCACATGCACTAACATATGTTACTATCTCCTCTCTTGTGTCGTCACAGCGTCGAAGAAGCAGACCTAATCCAAGTAGTAAGAAGAAAGAAATGCGAAGAAAAGGAAAATGACGTTGCAGTGAAGAGCATAGATGACAAGAGTGACGACAAAGTCAAGTCTGAAGAAACCTCAGACAGTACTAAACAAGACATCGATATAACAATTACAAGGGTATCACTTGACGACCCAATCCACAATCACAATCATCATTGGAAAGCTACACTCTTACCCCGTCTCGCATCACTAGTCGATGGCGTCTACAATATTCGAAAGGATGACGGCAAGAGGTATCGACTGCTTATGAATCTAGTTCAAACGCAACAAGAGGAGAGTTGTGATAGCGCCGAGAGAGAAGTCTGGCAGCTGTTATTTGACGAGTGCCCTTGGTTGATACACTGTGATACTTCATTCGGCAAAAAGAAACGGTTTTGATACATATACAGATTGTCAAGTATAAATCTAACAGGCAACACTAAATATATTAACACAACAACACAACTGCGTCTATTTCCATACTCATACAACGAAGACAAAACTACTAATTAAAAGTTGTAGTCTGCTGTGGATCCTCCGGTCGACGTCTCTCCTTTGCTCTTCTTTCTACTCAAACTAAATCGCTTCTTCTTGTCAGAGGATTTGGATGTAACACTCTCAGGTCTAGGAATTGGCGGAGGCGTACTGGCAATTCTCGGAGTACTATCAATCTCATCATTAGAATTGGAGAGTAGATCATTAGCTTGGTTGGCATCAGAGTATGTCGACGTTCGTAACGCCGACTTGGGAGCTGAGTACGACCTTGCACTGCCTATAGAATCTTTCTCTCTCATTACTGGCGAAGCAGAGGGAGAAGAATTGTGCAAGATGGACGTTGGCCTTGGAGATTGTGGTGTGCGTCTCAAGGACGAGGCTGTTTTTGAATTCTCTTCCTCGAGTTCAATTACACGTTGACTAAGGACTGCTACCTGCTCTTGCAAGGCAACATTCCTCCACTTGTCATTCTTGGCAGATGACTTGGAAGGACTGGAAGGACTATTGTCTCTCTTTGCTCGTTCCTTATACTTGGCAACCTTCTCTGTTAACTTTTCTTTTTCGTCCTTTAATGATTGATTCAACCATGTGAGGTGTTCGTTCTTCTCTTCGAGTTCTCTTTCACGATCCTTGCTTCCGCTCTTTCTCTCTCTACGAGCAGCCTTCTCCTCTGGCGTCTCTGAGTCGAGTTCATCAATCTTATCCTTCAATTTGGCCACCTTAGCCTCGTACTTGAGCTTCTTATCCTCCAACTTTGTTGATAGTGCCACGACTTCACGCTCAAGTCTTGAGGACTTGGTTGTATAGTCCATAAGTTCTTGCTGTAATTCTTCAATCTCAGCACGTCTCTGAATACTAACCTTCTCCATACCATTCTGAAGCTGATCCATCTCGCCAGACATGGTACCCACAACTTGTTCCTGAGCTGCCAGTGTCTGCTCAAGAGCAACAATCTTGCCATGTTTCTCCTGCATTCGAATATTGAATTCCTCTCGCATATCACTACTTTCAATTTCAAGCTTCTTAATGAGGCCAAGCAATTCTAATTCCCTAGCAGTATGCTCTTCTCGTAACTCCGAGAGCTGTTTATGAAGACGATCCATCTCTCTGTCTTTGGCAGCGTTAAACTGGGCTCGATCTGATACAAGTTCCTCTCTCAACTTCTCCGACTGAGCTAGCTTAGTCTTTAATTCAGATAGTTGTGGTAAATCTGACGAAGATCGAAGCGTCTCAATCTCTTGTTCAAGTGTTGCAATCTTGGCCTTAAGATCCTTCTTTGATGTCCCTCCTCCTCCTCTTGGCTTGTCATCTTCCAAAAATATATCATCAAACTCATCATCATCATCACCATTCTTCTCGAGTAGTTCCTGTTCAAGTGTAGCAATTTGGTCAGCCTTTTCTTTCAGTTGCTTCTCGAAGGTTTCCACTGCATGATTCCTTAGCTTCCTGAGAGATTCAATCTGATTGGTCAGTCTTTCCTCTGTCTCAGTGTTTTTATCATTTGCCTTCTCCAACTCAAGCTTTAGCCGCTGAACTTCAATTCCTGTGTCCATTCCCTTCTTTAGTTCGGCATCCTTTAATTCATCTTCCAGCTCATGGATACGGCTAGTATTAAGCCTCTTATCCTCCCTTAACTCGTCCAGCTGCGCTTGTAGACTCTTCAGTTGTCTCATTTCGGTAGATGACGATGCTATCTCACGCTTCATATCTGCAACCTCGTTTGTCTTCTCCTTAAGTCTCTCATTCAAACTCTCGAACTCTTCATCTTGATCAATAATCTGAGCAGCAAAGATTTCACTCTCATGCTGCAAACGTCGGTTCTCCTCATTGCTATCATTTAGCTTCTTCTTGAAACTCTCAATATCAACTCGTAGATTTGAGATGACGCCCTCGTTTGCTTGGACAGACAATAACAAGTTGGAGATTGCTGAGTCTCTCTCCTTGAGTTTGTCAGAATTCTCATTCTTGAGCATCTTACACGCCTGTTCAGAAACGACAAGTCGTCCAGCCAAATCTTGTACATCAGGCATTGTACTGGAACTCAATAACTGTGTCTTAGCCTGCTCCAACTCTTCTGTAGCTGTAGTCAACTTTTTGTTTGTCTGCTTCAACTCTATGGTCAAATTATGTGCTCTGTCTTGAAGAGCATTAACCTCCTTCTGTCGATCAACTTCTAGATCTTTCAATTGCTGTGCTACATCATTATCTGACGATTCCTTGGTGTTGACAATCTTTTGCAATCTATTCAATTCTAACTTCATATCGGCAATGGTGGACTCTTGATTGCCCGAAGATAGCACTAATGTTGCAATAGTCTGATGGAGAGATGATACGTAATAGAGGAGATGAGATGATACCCAACAACACATCATAACAAGTGTCTATAAACACAACTCACCGAATCTCTCGTATCGATCTTAGATCGCAGCTCTGTCTCCATCATTCTCTTTTCCTTACCCAGTGTTGCAACCTGAACCTTCAACTTCGAAATGGTGTCAGGTTCATGCCACTCAGGATCAATAGACATTCCATAATTCTTATTCTTCGTCGATGGACCAGTTTCGATAGACAATTGCAATGATTCCAACTCCTCCTTCAATTCATCAGCAAACAATTCCTTTGATGACAATTCACTCTTTAAATCCGAAATGATAATATCCTTCTCACGAACAGTCTTGCCAAGTTTAGTCCGACTTGCAAATACTTCCCCCTTGGCGGCTGCTAACTCCTCATCAAGTGCCTTAAGCTTGACATCAATGGCGCCGTCGGTTGTTGTGGGAGCACGGCGTTCTTTATCTAATACAATCAATGCCTGTTGTGCCTCACGTAACTCTTTCTGGACAGATTCTTCCTTCTTTGACAATTCATCTTCTGTTGTCTTGAGTTTAGTACGGAGCTCTTGAATATCTTGATATAACTTGTCATTCGTTGCTTGCATCTCACTTACTTTTTTCTTAGTCTCTTCAAGTTCTTGATCTTCCTCGGCATCAAGTTGATCCATTACATCACGAGTCTTTTTTAGTTCATCTTCCAATTCCTTACGAGACTTTTCGAGTGTGGCAATCTTTTCAGTACTAGCTGATAATTGGGCTGTGGCATCATCACGCTCCTTCTCAATCTTGGATATATCGCAATCCTTACTACTTTTGAGTAATGATAGTTGCAATGCATGATCACTCTCAAGTTGTGCACGTTCCCTTGTTACTCGTTCGATCTCCTGTCGTAACTTTTTAAAGTTACCAGAAGGAGAAGATGGAGGACTACGACTAGACGCTGGGGCGATATCTTTTTCTTCATCATCGGCACTACGCATTTCCAACAAACTAGATGCATCCTCAATCTCCCTCTCCAACGAGGCAATACGTCCCTCCTTGAATACAACATCCGCTTGTAAATCTTCCAACTCTTCCATAGACTCATTTAGTGCTGATGTTAATTCATCGACTTTCTCATTCATCTTTTGTAATTCCACTTCTAATGTAGTAACACGTGAATGACTATCGGAGTTACTACGCTGTAATACTTGTTCCTTTTCGGATTTAAGTGTAGCAATTTCTTCACCACGGAGTTTAACTAACTTGATTTGTTCATCATATTCCATCTTTTGTTTATCATATCTGGTAGTCATGTCTTTCAATGCCTGATTCTGTTTCTCGACTAATTGTTTCATCTCATCATTATCTTTTGTCAAGTTATTAATTTGATCAACACGTTCTTTGACTTTCATACCACCCTCTTCTTTCTGCTGACTATTTCGTAATGTATCCAACTCTGCCTCTAACTTCGTCATGGCTTCTTGATCATTCGTTACACGACTTTGTAAACTTTGTATAGCATCATCACGTGAACGTAACATTGATCGTAGGTTGGTAATTTCCTGTGTATTTACTTGCTTATTCTTACTGGCATTTGATTTCTGTTCGGTAACTTGTGCAGTTAATTCATCCAAGTGCCGTTGTAACTCTGCAGTATCACTGCGTATACTCTCTTTATTTTCTTTTAATTGTTTCTTGAGGGTATTATTCTCTTGTTCAATAGATGTTGCCTTGCTTACGGCATCTACTTGACTTTTAAGTGCATCATCTAGAGCGCGTTTAGCCTCTGCTAATTCACGTTGAGTATCCACCAACTTGGCTTGCCATTGTTGTGTAATGTCTGCTTTATCACATGTAGTTTCTTCAACCTCAAATTGCTGTATATAGAGGGTGTGATAGGGAATGTAGGACAGGTATACATGAGATAGGGTTTATATTGCAACACTATATTTTATTCACATATCATATGCAACTACTTATAACACACAGTTCATAAGTACCAAGAATAATAAATATACACTACTTACCAACTGATATAACTGATTCTTTAAATCAGCAATCTGTCTCATACAACCAGCCTTCTCCTCCTTTAGTGTACTTAGTTGTCCATCCCGTTCACGTATACGTTTTTCTACAGCATCCACACGATTTTGAGACTGTTGCAATAGCATATTTTTCTTTTCTACATCTTCCTTATATTGAAATTCTCGCTCTGCCATTTGTTGATTGGTTGCCTCCATTGTTGATAGTTTGATATTAATATTATCGTCTTTATTGGTATTATTTATTTCTTGTGGTGATACTGATCGAGTTGTATCTTTTGCTTGTCTATCCTCAATGATTTCTGACTTTCTATTCCAGACCATCCTTATTGATCATGTAGCTGACTATCTCCGCTACCATATTATATCTCCTCCTTGACTTTATCTTATGCGCTACGCCTCCTACACTACTACTCATACGCCAATGACACACGAAAAATTGAAGTTTTCTTGACTATATGTATCCGTTTAAGATACCGCTATGTCTCGGGACCAGCACCGTCCAAAGTTGAAGTATGAGAGAAGTTGCATAGACCGTCTAGTACATAGTAATTAAATCAAGCACATTCCCTCTTCTTCATGGCATATGAAGATTTATCTTAGTTAGGATACATGGACATTGGTATTGGTAGTTGGTTCAAGAGTATAATCTAGCAACGTTTCTTAACATTAATGGTACAATATATATACTAAAGAAAATTTTGTGCTCTATAAGGCAATCGATATCTCTCTCTCTCTCCTCACCGGAAGCTTTACAATGAGAGATAGTGCCAGCACTAGCAAATGAAAAAAGTTCCCAAAATCAACATCTTTAAGAAGCCTGCACAAGAAAATGCTTCATGAGATATCTCGCTGGGAAAGTGAAGGCATAGTGTATGTTTTGAGGTCTTGATTGTACAGTAGACCAAAGGTTTGTTTGTAGACATGTATAGTATCTTGCTGTCTCGAGGAGTGAGAGTGCACAATAGATGGAAATCATCTACCCTGTACACTCTTCTCTTTCCAATCTTCATAAATGTGACGTGTACGCTGAGTCCTTTTGAAAAATCGACGTAATGTACGATTTGCGGACTCAACACGTTCTTCAAAATACATTACAGGGAGGTTGTTCACCGTCTGACGACGTTTACTCTTGATCTTCTTCATTGATCGTATACTTTCAACAAAGTCCTGACGTGTATAACCCGAACTGAGTAATATTTCTTCCCGTTCAGATCTATGCAATACCAATTCTTCAGGCCGGCATGCATAAGTTGAACCCGGAGGAAGGCCATTAATCCTAGCTTGATGTGCTTCATAGTCGTCGATAGATAAGCTGTCATGATTCGGATCATAGCGCCATCCAATCGATAGAGACGGCCCACCACTGCAACTTGGATTATCACCCAGAATGGTCTCATATGTGCGTATTTCGAGGTTGGAGAAGGAAACAGACCTACTTGGGTTGGACCTTGGTCTTGAAGATCGAAGTGAAGTACGTGCATTGGAAGATACAGGAGCGTGGTCATTACTAGGTGCAGCAGCATCGTTAGATACAGTCTCGCTTTCCTTGACACGGGATATATCTTCATTGGCAACGCGATTAGATGCTTGTGTCGGTATTGGATATAAGTGTGGATTCATCCATGGCATAACACCCTGCTGTTGTAGCTGACGTGGATCATATTGATATAAACCAGGATTTTGAGCGAGTTCATAACCGACAGTAGAACCTCCTGGTGTGGGGGGATAAATAAGACCATATGTACCATCTGGATAGACGACGGGCACTGGGCCCCCCACGCTACCAGCAACGCTACTTATATCACTAATTTGACGTTCCCTATTCCGAACCGGAGTTGAGGGGAGATTGGCTTGGTAGTATGATGAAGGGATCATTCCTGCCGAGGGATGATATTGGGAATATTCATTCACCGGCACATCTCCACCTCTTCCTTGAGGAACACCTCGATGACCTTGCAAAAGACCTTGAGGAAGAGTACCTTGTTGAGAGTACTGAGGAGGAAGAGCATCACTATCCTCGCGAAGTTTAGGCACAGGTGGCAGCTTAAGAGATTCAACATCATTCTCAATTTGTTCTTCTTGCTCACCCTTCTCTCGATTACTCGTTTTGCCACTTTGTTTCCTTTCAGGCTTGGGAGAACGAGAGGCGCTTGAAAAAGTCCTGGTGGTGTGGTCATCTTCCTGCCATACACGCCCATTCTTGTAGTCTCGTTCTTGCAATACTCTACCCCTCTGAGGAGAGCTTGAGCCTATTCCTACATATGGCGTGGACGATGACGTCCCCCGCTGTTGATTCCTAACAGGTTGGTAACTTCCTTGCTGCTGAGATTGCACAACACTTCCCTGATGATGAGAGCGACTATAATCCATATTATATTCATACTCCATTGCAGCAGTACCTCCTTGATTATTATTATTGTAATAATCAGCTTCCCATCTAGCACGATCACGGGCAATCAACTCCATGGTAACAGAGGGATGTGTTAATTGTGTAGGCGTACCCATGGGATATCCCCCAATGGTTGAATGTAATGAAGCGTTATATCTCATGGCAGTTTGTTGTTGATTCGCGGCTGCTGCTGCCATCATACTGTCATATATCTGCTGTTGTTGATTCTGCAGTGTTTGTAGTCTCTGTTGTTGCTGCTGCTCTTGAGATGCAGTAGCAGCAGCAGTAGAACTCTTGGGGGGCTTACCACCACTGCCACCATCCAAAGTAAAAGTTTCATTCTTCTTCTCAACTTCTCTATTACGACCTGATGATGTTGATAAGCTTAATCGATCTCGACTTCGGGATAGATTCATCTTTTCTCGACTTTTAGATTTGGATAAACTGTTCGATAATTCATTACTGTTAGAACGCCTTCGTCTCATGATTGATAATGCCGTGGGTGGTGCTACCGGTTGTTGCTGCTGTTGAGCAAGTGACCCACCAATATGAGTTGGTGGTATATTATTGGATGGTGGTAAATGTGGTATCAACCGGGGTGAACGTCCATTTCCTCCTTGTATATTACCATGCTGCTGTTGACTATTAATTGCATCCCTAATCTGACTACTCCTTGCAGTTGGCCATGTTCGATCAAGTTCATCCCCATTGTTCACATCTTGTGTTGTCAGTAGATGCTGACTACTATTCAACGCAACATTGCTAATGGGTGGCGTAGTACGAAGACTAGCAGTGCTACCCGGTCTACCAAATATTGCATCGTGTGCAGCCTTTGTCATATTATTATTGACATTGATATTTGAGGATTGTGATGGTGTTCCTCCACCATTATTATTCATCTGTTGCTGTTGTTGCAAAGTATCCTCTGTACTACTGCTATTATTATTTCCACCACCCTCGCAGGTTGATTCTCCCGCGTCAGATAATGGTGTTGTTGTTCTTATTATTGCATCGCCTTGGTATTGAGACATGTTATTATCAATACGATACACAATATTAATTACTAATTGCCTATTAGAAAATTGCAATTGTACACCAAACCCCCTATCTCAAAAATTATTCTACGAATTCTATACGAGCATTAGATACATTGCAGCTTCCAATGAGCGCCAGCAACAATCCCAAACCAAACAACAACAACACCTTATTATACTCTATTTGGGATAGCTATGTGGTTGATTTTAGACTCATCTCACATCTAAGCACTTGTAATTGCATACGGTACTCACACCACGTGACCGATGTCCAAGGTTAACCCATAGTGCAGGGCATTTTGCCCGTGCCCGGCCCATTATTTTAAGTCACAATTCAATCTCACTACTCACATGATTGGCATGCTGTTGCATCAATAATTGTATTGTATCGAGCATACCATATACCATATCTTTAACTTTACAAATTACATATCTTGTGTAGCAATACGGCTTGAGAGCGATCGACTAATTGCAAAGGACATTTGCAACTATATTTGCGACTCAATATATCTACCTTTAACATAGATTGCAAAAAGACCACATCACATAAAAACCATAATATACAATTACAAATAAACGAGAGATGAAGTTCCTAAAGAGCAAATCCTTCAAATCAAAGAAGAAGAAGAACTCTACAACCGAAACTGATGGTTCTACCGGGGTAGTACAAAGTACTACTGAAGATAATGTACAACAAACATCCGCAATCATTACTCCGCCATCTTCTCCCCAGGCTGCAGCAACTGGCGACGAAGAAGTAGATTCACAACAAGATAACAAGTATTACACTGGTCCACCAGCTGCTATACCACCCGCTTATCCCTCGACGCCATTAGGATTAGGAGAACCAATCCGTGTAGGATCATTCAACTTTGATGAACCAACCTCCAATGGAAACAACAGTAATAAACAAACACGTACATTAACATTTCCTCCACTATTCACCGAGGCTGATACAATGATTAAATTATCAAATTTGATATATACATTAGTGGAATTACGTGACTTGGCACGAAATGGTGTGTTAAATAACCCTGCATCGTCAATGCGTATATTAGACACACCATTACCGTTGGATACAGCAGTTACTATAATTACACAGGAGGGTGAAATGCTTAAAGAAATATTAGATGATGGTAAGCATGAAGCGACACTAAGTGCACTTGAAAGTTTATTGGCACGACAACGTGAAAGTGCTGCTGCAAAAGGTAGCAAGTTGGCACAAGAGAAGAAAGATAGTGATGATAATGGTATGTTTGGTTGGATGACGAATTGGGATGGATGCTTAGCGGGCGGCTTTTCCTTTGATGAACTGTTCTGTGGTAATGTCGGGGATATATTAGGTGAGGAAACTGTAAAACAGTCTGAGGGAGATGAGACAATGTCATCAATGGTTACAACTGTGAATGATGTAAAGAGTACCGAAGAATTGGTATATGCCGTGGGTGTAAATCCAATCGAGGAACGAATTACTGTGATATTCAGGGGATCAGTAACGAAAGCTGATTTCATTACAGATTCAAAGATTAGTATTGTACAGGCACCTAATCCACAAAGGTATAATGATACAGTAGTTGATGGTATGCCCGTGGGTGGTGATGTAGGCGTACATCAGGGTTTCTATGAGTACTTGTTCACTGAGGGGAAGAAAGGAAAACCTAGCAAGTATGTGGAGATTATGAAACATGTTCAGAAGTTGTATAAGGAATCTCCTACTCGAAGGAACTACAAACTATATGTTACTGGGCATAGCTTGGGAGGAGCATTAGCGACATTATTTGGATTCTATGCAGCTGCATCGCCTTCACTTCCTCTTCCAGTGACTGTTGTGAGTGTGGCATCACCCCGAGTAGGCAACATTGATTTTGCTCGTACCTTTGCTGAGTTGGAGAGTCAGGGAAAACTCCGCCACCTTAGAATCGCCAACCATAAGGATCCAGTGGCCTTAGGTCCAACCATTAGTTCAAAGCGAGCACTGGCATTATCAGCCAAGGCATTTAGTCCTCTAGGATATCTCGCCTTGCATCTATCTGGCAATGGGGAAGGAGGTGACGAGAAGTACTTCCATACTGGGATAAAGATGAAGTTATTCAAGAGTGTATCTCCCGTAAGTAGTAGACGATGTGACTTTTCATATTCTGGTGCTTCAGTCATATCTGGAGCTAAGAAGCCCACGGCTATTGCTAAAGATGAGTTGGAAGAGATTGAACAATCAAACAAGAAGAAGAAGGGTTCATCATCTGAGTTGCCAATGGTATCCTATCATTATGGATCGGCATATGCTGAAAGAATGGCGCTAGTCGAGTCAGACTTGAAGGACTTGACATTGAATACTCTATATCGTGAGAAGGCTTGTACAACGCCTTGGGCCAATCTTCATCCATCAATGCAACCGCCAAGTCCATAAGAGGAGTTTTAGGAAGTTTTGATTGATCTGTATTGGTCAATGAAGAATGTATGTTATTAATAGAAATATTTGTGTGTAGGAGTATGTAGTTCGCTGTCTATTTAGTAAACCAAATAAGTGATAAGATAGACAGTACTTACCAAATACTACTCTTCCTATGGAGATGCATACTATAACTTATCTACATACACATACACCTACCTAACATGATCTTCAATCTTCTCTCGTAAGTAACTGTGTTCTTGCTAGCGCTGGTGCTGTTGTATCTTTTTTGGTATCCTTTTATGAGAGTATAGCCTATCATACTGATCATACTGCGTGTGATGGTGATAGAGGTGATCGGTGATACCTACCCCCTTCATCTTGGTATACAGTTGATGTATTAGTACAACAAACTTGTTGAACATGGATATTTGCAATATTAATCATTCACTTGAATCTATACTTTGGGATACGAATCATCCATATCATATCGCCATCACAACATGTAATGCTGTTGTATTAATAACGTTTATTACATCAACGATGACAGGCAATCTTAGTCAAGTTGATAAGCTTTGGTCAATACTACCCGCAGCATATGCTTGGATGTTTGTAGTCGATAGGCGAACGTTAGTAATGGCATGTTTGTCTACAGTGTGGAGTATACGATTAACATACAATTTCTATAGAAGAGGAGGGTATTCTTTTCCACCATGGACAGGAGAAGAAGATTATCGCTGGGAATGTATTCGACAGGGCAAGTTAGGTGGCTTTTGGAAGGTACTGCAAAACAAATTTGTTATGATGCTCTTCAATCTATTCTTCATCAGTATATACCAAAATTACCTATTATTATACATTGCAACTCCGTCATTAGTCGCATGGACATATACAATGGAAAGTAAACACTGCCCTTCAAAGGGGTCAGAAGATACATCGCTGAATGTTATAGATAGTATAGCAATCTTCCTATTTCTTTCTGCTTTGATTGTAGAAACTATAGCGGATAATCAACAATACAACTTTCAACAGAGAAAAGCGGAATGGAAAAAGAGCGTGGAGAAAGGTAGCGGTGGAGGATTTGCAAATGCAGTTAAGAGTCTAAGTTCTCGTACCTCACTAAAAGAATACAGCGATGGGTTTTGTAAGTTTATCATCTTGTGATCAACTGTTGAGTTATCTCAATTTAAAATTATCTTACTAACTCTCGTGTATGCACATATGCCCAGGCCAATCTGGTCTCTTTGGTATTGTTAGAAAGCCAGCTTATGCAGGAGAGCAGATGATTTGGATCTCGTTCTACCTATTTTCAGTTGCGGCAGCGCATGAACATCAGAAGGAGAGATATTTCATCAACTGGTCAATAGGTGGTTGTATATTACTCTGTCTACTGTTTCAGGGCTCAGGTTGGCTTACAGAACAAATATCAATCTCCAAATATCCAGAATACCGATTATATCAAAAGCGAGTTCCATTATATGCGCCAAAGATATCTTCTCTTATATACGCTTTGATCGGAAAAGGAGATGGAAAAAGAAAACATGACTAGAGACTAGTATGAAGTTGAGTATAAAGTAACGTTCATTCTTCTTCAATCCTCTAATATATGTTTAGCAAAAGAAGAAGAGTTATCAAGGTATAAATGATGCCCTGCATTTGGTATGATTTGTACTTCAGCTGAAAGATTAGCATCTATTCTTTGCATCTCTTGTCTTGCTGCTTTTTCATGGAACCTCATCCAGTCGGTATCGCCAAATAATACTCGTATTGACTTTAACGATGGTATGGTTTGCTCTGAGATACTGTTAGCCATCGATCCTCCTCCTGGAGGTTCACGAGCAAAGACTCCCATGCTTTCTTTTATTGCGGCCGGCTCCAAAAAGAATTCATGGCATACTCGCCCGACGCCAGAGCAACAGTGTGTTATGTGATATAAATACTCTGCAAGTAAGTCTAGCTCTGACGAATGTAGTTGAGGTATCCGACCATGCAAAGCTCGTTTGACAGTTGATAATCCTCGTGTTGAACCAAGCATTCGAACTATTTGTTGCGGAGTAAAGTTTGAACTCCAAAGAGCATCCACTAATCTAAATTGTAGTGATTTCACTGATTGGACTCTTTATGTCTAAGATACGTATCTCATAAAATAATGCATACTCTGTTGACTAGGTAAGCTAGGCTCTAACTGCATGCACTCTATGCACTCAACATATTGTATGCCTAGAGAGACTCTAGGTATGTACTGCAAAGATCTCAACTGTTCTCATAATTCAATCCATTCTTGTATCAAACACAACAACAATCATCTCAATCATGACTATCACACAAGAAGAAGGGAATGAAATTGCCGAAAAAGTATTGGCTAGTTGGACTGCCGGCTTTGTCAAGAACAATCACAGTGAAACAATGAAGGGTTTGTTTGCTGATAAACTCGCTTGGAGCTGGCCTGAAGGTACGGTGTGTATCTATTTGTTAGTTAACTTCATTCTATACTTATAATCTGTAATACCTCTTTATGACCTGAAGGTACGGTCGGAGAAGGATGTACATCCGAGCTAATGGATATTATCAAGAACAAATGGGGTACTTTGATTGGTACTTTTGTGTTCTCAACTCCCATCGTTTGTGTTGATACTGATCAATCGAGGTAAGTAGTAGCTCAGTAGGTTGTTCACTATGTGATGCTTGCATTCAAGATACCAAATATATATCCTCTCTACAACTTCAACTGTTTTTCAAGAATTGTGATTGCCTGTCAGGCTATTTTCAACATCACTGGTGGACTATACGATGAGAACTCAAACAATCTCATTGTAAATGATAACGTCTGGATCCTCAAGTTAAACCAAGATAAGAAGATTACTCGTTGGAGTATGGTATGGAACCCAAACAAAGATACCATGGTCAAGGCTATGGATAAGGTGATGACGAAGCTTGGTAAGAAGACTCCTGAGCCAAATGAACATCCTAGTATTACTCTCGAGGAAGGATTAAACTTTGCAAATGACTTCATGAAGGCCCTTTCTTCTGGATTTATCGAAAGTAACCACACCGAGACATTATCAAAGCTATTTTCTGATCACCTATATTGGGATTGGTCTGATGGTACAAAGGTAAGTTCAAATGACACATATCATGCTTTGTATTCTTATGCATATCTGATACACATCAATCGGTCACACCATACTCACATGACAGGGTGAAGGATCTTATCAAGAAGTCATGGCAATCCTTCATGAGAATTGGAGCACAATGGTGGATAGTTTGTTCTTTGCCAATCCTATTGTGGCAGTAGACACGAATCGTTCCGTTATTGCTGTTGTATCCAGTATTGTCATCAATGTCACGGGAGGCTTTAAAGATGAAAACAATCCTGTGAAAAGTAATGTAGCATATGTCGTTCATCTGGATGATAACTGGAAGAAGGCTATCAAGTTTGATATTGCCTGGGATAATAACGATCCTGCACTCCAGGCAGCATTATCTGACTTGATGCTGCTTCCAAGGTATCTCAGGGTGCTATGCCTAGCTTATCTGCTGAGAAATTGATCACGGGACAGTAAGGGGAGTTTTGAATTGATAAATGTTTGATTGTATTAGATAGAAGTAATCTAGGAAAGATGAATAAAGTATCATGTCACACGATACTCACGATACTCTACTCCTCTTGAGACGTTATCTTTTCGCATACACTCCATAATGCGTTTGAGCTTTTATATCCTCCACTTCCATCATTTGGTAGTCTTGGGTCTGTTATTGCATATCCTATATACTTTCCAAGCATCTCAGTTATTGGGTTTGGTACTTTGTACCATGGCCATCTAGTTGTTGATTGTGCCTTATTCAATCTCCACTGGAGATAAGGTTGAAGATAAAAAGCGTCTTTGGGCAAGATCCCGATTGATGCTGCAATTGATGTACTGGCGCCCTGTTTGGGCGTTAGATATACCATTTTGTATGCATTTTGCATTAGTTGTGATTCGTCTCTCCATATATCAGATGCTACACTACCAGGATCGACCGCCACAGATCGTAATCCTTGACTGCCATATCGTTTATTGAGTTCCATTGTGAACAGTATAGATGCAAGCTTTGACTCTCGGTATGTACCATTTGACAAGCCCGGTGTTGCCGATCCAAGCCAAAAATGTTTATCATGTATACCATTATTTAGGGGAAGATCTTTTGACAATGATGAATCTGTTGTATCATCATACAACCTTTCATTCGCAGGAGCAAAGTGGTGTGTAACACTTGACAGATTGACTACTCTACCTGCCTCCTCTTTATTGTTATTACATATGTTCTTTGCTTTTAGAAGATGGGGGAGAAGCAGTCTAGTCAATAAGAAGTGTCCAACAAAGTTACTTTGAAAGCACATCTCTAAACCATCCTCAGTAACATCACCTTGAGAATTTATGCCAGCGTTGTTCACCAGTATATTGAGAGTACTGTACTTGTCACTGTATACTTTGCAGAATGATCTTATTGATGAGAAACTAGATAGATCAAGTGGATGAAGAAAGGATGCTTTACCAAATTGCTCCAATAAATCACCGCTATCATTAGATTGATCATTAATCTTCTTTGCGGCACCCTCCCCCTTTTCTCGGGAACGACACGCTAGTATAACATTATAACCATGTTGTACTAACCCCTTTGCCGTCTGAAATCCTACACCCGTGTTTGATCCAGTAACAATTGCAATTGGATTTGTAGTTTCATCATCACCATTGGTTGAAGGAAGTACAAAGCAATCGTCGTAATGCAGTCGCTGAACATTTAGTCTTGATGTAAAGGGTACGAGACTCAGCATCTTCAATGATACATTTAATATCAATGAATACAATACGGCAGGAAGGCATAATTTCATAAAAGTTGCTCTTGCATAATATGGTTGAGCATCACTCCTCCATTCGTTATCATTATTAATTGGTATCCAATCGGACTCGTCTGGTATGATCCGACTTGGTAATAATATGTTTGGTATATTTCTCTCCCCTCCATTGGGCGGCTGATTATTATTGGTTGGAATCTTCATAATGATAGGTATGTAATATTGAGATGTATATATGTTATACTATCGATACTGCTGCCGGTATATTATAAATATTGTATAATTGATGTGTTATATTAGAGACTGGTTGGAGAGAGGATGTCAATTGTCAACAATGACAAAGAATAATAAGGTAAGGTATCCTATGATATTTCTCCAGTCATCAAATCATTGACTAGCCGTGAGACACAGTAAAGAAATGTAACTTCTGCAATGTTCATTAGATATATTAGAACGTTGATTGCAAATAGCAGTGAGGCATTGATTGATTGGAGAAATGATGAAATGATATTTTTTTCTCCCGGTATCTTTTTCATCTCGCTCTCGCCCCTCTTCATGTCACGGCTAATGTGATGTCCTTGGGCTAATACCTCTTCTATCTCTGTTGCCGTCAATCAAATAGATAATGCCATTTGTACATGTTACTTGGTTGCCAAAGGTAGGGGCTATGTCTCATCATAGAGTTTATTATCATTGAATGAAGCATATATCAAAGTCAAAGTTTTGATGTGTAATAATTTATTTGTTATGTCATTGTCATATAGTAGGATCTCACATCCATCACAATCGATAATCTTGATGTTATACTATACAAATAATAATAATCACAGGCATGCCGCACCGAAAAGGTTAGGAAAGAAGTGGCCGCTGCAATTATAAAAGGTAACCATACGATTACACATGATATACTCATTTTTATTTACATTATTTAACTGACACACATCATTGTCATTTGCGTATAAATAGCTATCACCAATAACGAGGTATCAAAAACAGCTGATATACCTACTCAAAATGTCGTTGTAAGATTCTCAGAAGGTGTTGATGGTTTTGCTTTACCTCCAGGTCACACTTACGACAGCTTAGGATTATCAGAAGATGAGAAGAAGTAGTGTTCAGTATACGTTGACATTGGCTAGGAAGTAAAGTATGAAACAACTTAATCAGTTAAAATATTATACAAAGTTGAAACCAAACAAACTTGGGCTCGAAGATGCTACACTTTGAACCTCCTTTGTGCTCAATACACTCTCAACTTCCTTCTTGCTCAATACAGTCTCAACTCCACAACTTATCTCATCGTCTTTTGCTTGTACAACATTAGCTACATACTGAGAGGCATCTTCATCATGACTTGATTCCTCCGGTGCATTGCCAGCAAGCCTTACACCCTTTTGTGCCTCGGCAACGACTGCCATTGCCTCAACCAAAACCTTATCATCTGTATTGTTCTCATCTTTAGTAGTAATGTTCTCTGTTAAAGTTTCACAAACGGCCTGTGATGTATTAGTACTGTCTGTGCTGGAAGATTTCTTGAATCGAATCTGAGGAGCAAGCGAGTCAGCTGAACTGGGTAAAGACTGCTGTGTACTTCTTCTACTTATATCCAGGTCTATACTCTTCTTATCTTGGGCTGTATCTTTGTCCAAGTCGTCGTCGGCTTTCTTACCCTCTTCAACTCTCTGGGAAGGAGTATCCATTCCGGTACGAGTTATTATAATATCTTCTCGAACTTTTGATGGTTTGGGTTCATTTGCATATCTCCTACCCAGATTACGAAGTTCTTTCATCAATCTACTCCGCTGCAACTTCAATCTTCTTAATAGTTTGCGTGCACGACTACGACGACTTGTTGTACTCTGTACACTACTAGTAGGAGTATATCTTCCACTTGATGTGTTCCTTGTTGATGGGTCTATGTCAACATCAAATGTAACCTTCTTCGATCGTTTACCACGGAAGAAGTCTTTTACTCGATTCTTCAATGATTCAGATGATTGTTCATGTTGATCACCATCTTTGAGAAGGACAATCTCAATAGCCTCCTCTGTAGTCTTTTCTGGTACACCTCCTTCAGCATACTTATCTCGGTTATCTTCACAATGCATGGTACGGCATTCGCCTACGGATAAGAAGACTGAACCATCTTCATCCCAGGTTGCATCTCCTTCCAAGTTGTTATACAAGTCTTTACAGAACTCTTGCAAGTCTTCATCATCATACTCTTGATCTTCCCCTTCAATAATTGGGAAACATCTCGTTGGTTGTCTCAGTACTGATCGTATTGGCCGTTGTGGTTGTTGCTGATGATAGTTATGTGATTGTGGTTGCAGTTTATTATTCATTGATGATAATACACTGGTTGAACAATGTGGTATAGAGTATCGTCCATAAATTGATAATGACTCGGTACTTGACAAGTTATGCATTGTTGGATTGGCTAACATTGACAGGTCTGAAGGTGACTCTGATGATTTTGCTGCAAGTGATAATAGTTGCTCTCTTGTTAAGGAACCAGGTTGTTGTTGACCTTGTACACCATGACCCTCTAATATATCCAACTTTGACTGCAGTTTCTCCATTGCTGCCAAGAAGTTGGCATGCTTCCTTTCCAACTCTTCTTCCTGTAGTTGGATATGCTGCATCTGTTCATTACTATTCTTCTGAGATAAAGAGATACTATTAACAGATGATTGAATATATGACGTATCTCCTTGATGTGTCGTAACTTGAGATGGATCATCTGAGTTATTGGCAATACTTTGACTACTACTTGCTTTTGTTGCTTCTTCTTTGGATGCTTTGGGAGGTTCAGTGTATACTGACAGTGAAGATAGGGTACTTCCAGCTGCCACAGCCTCCATACGATTCGACTCCTTAGATTGTATGGACGCCACTCTACTACTTCTCTTGTCCTTGTTTAATGATCTACTTCCTATACTGCCACCAGTCAAACTATCCTTGACACTAACTCTGCTCTTTTTAGTAATGACTGCTGGTACACTGCTCTCTTCTCCTGATACCGACCTTGCAGAGTCAACAATATCTATTGCATACTTATCTTTACCATATTTTGATGTTGAGATAGATCTTACAGTTACTGATGTAGTATCATTCTTCTTCTTTCGTTTAGGTTGGTCTAATTGTTGATACTTGTCACTACCAAACTTTGACGTTGATATGGATTGTATGGTTTGATCATCTTGCATTGTATCTTGTTGGACTGGAGAAGTAGTAGAGTGGCGTCCATACAATCTAAGGAGTCGAATCGTATGGAGGCTGTGGCAGCTGGAAGTACCCTATCTTCACTGTCAGTATACACTGAACCTCCCAAAGCATCCAAAGAAGAAG
>Ga0214478_100180_pt1 | contig 36152 bp, 26 predicted proteins | sample M1_20Mar14CPVII9_2_FD_178001 | JGI IMG/M metagenome (GOLD analysis project Ga0214478, IMG submission 178001) | Marine eukaryotic communities from Monterey Bay, California, United States - M1_20Mar14CPVII9sort6BwellD7 | ecosystem: Environmental > Aquatic > Marine > Unclassified | place: USA... | reverse complement strand
GTGATGAACAGTGTGAAGCAGCCGTGAACTCAGAGAGATTATTCAATAGATTTGATGAGCTAGTTACCAATATAGAGAAATGGCCAAGTCTACTAAGGCTTGTCAATACTTGGAAGAGTAGTAACAAAAAGACTGAACTGAGAAACTCTACAATTTCTAAGCCAGAAGATGTTAAAACACAAGATGCATCATCAACTACATCTACACTAAATGAAAACTGTCATCTTTGCCCAAATGGAGAGCCGCCGACTAGACCTGATGTTATAGTGAAGGGTACTAGTTGGACATGTGATGAGTTAGATGCTGCAATACCAATAATGTATACCAAGCCAGAACTGTTGTTCTTCTCTAAAGCAGACGTACCTCCTTGCGAGAAATATCGAGCTAGTTTTGGCGAGATATGTGGCTGCCCAAATGCAAGAGAAAGTGCTCTGATGACAAACAATATTGTTCGGATTACCGGTATGCTACTCATACTTTCATTGATGATGGTATATTGGAAACGCAGAAGAACATCATGATAAGATGTAAGCTGGCAGGTCAAGGTGCATCATGCACATTGTGAGATGTATGACGTGTTTATGTTATATTTCTGTCATGTCAATGAACGGTAGGTCGTATCAGCCACAAGAAGACTACTCGTCCCATACGAAAGACGCTACACAAAATCACATATTTGTCCAAGTTGTCCTGTTTAATGGATGAATGCAGATGCAGGCAATGGGAGGAAAAGATTCGAACACATCTTATGCATATTTTTTGAGACAAACTTACCCAGTGGTTCTCCCGAGTAATGTCAAGTGAAGCAATGATGGGAACGGATATCCAATCGCCTATTTGGGCGCCGAAGTCTATGCAACTCAAGAACGATGCGTATTGCATGCTTGCACTAACAAGAGGTACCTTTCGTGACAAAGAAGATGACACTGGTGAGAAAGTTTCAGTGTTGTCGTCGTTCAAATCTATACTCAAAGATGAAGGAGTGTTTGATTTGTACCCATACTCATCAAAGGTCTCTATTTCATCGTTGAAGTCATTAGTATCAGCGTTTTCAGATACCTTCTCCTCACTCGGCAAAGTATCATCATCATCATTATACACATTGGTTGTTGATAGCACTAATGATGGCTGATAGTCTAGTTCCGCAAAGAAGTACTTGACAAGTCCGATTATTGCCACAAGCCACTTCAGTTTAGTATCAATCATGTATTCTCCATCGACAAGTCTATCTCTTGCTGCTCTAATAACCCACACATCTAGCAATGCAATCAAGCCCATTGTAATATCCAAAATCGCTATAAGTCCAATCAAATTCAAACCGGAATGACATCGATGTGAGAGAAACTTTTCATAAGTGTACGTTGATAAACTACCGATTGCTGTCTTGAGTACAGACATTAGCTGAAGAAACAATGGCTGACTCTCAAAGACTGTGTACAGATATGAATACATGATGAATCCGGCTATAGGCAACGAGTATCGAAGTAGAAAGTATAGATTAAGCCGTCGGTGTGACAATCTCTCCTTGTCGTCTTTCATTCTCCGAGTATGCGTAGTATCGCTTTGTTGTTGCTGTTGCTTTTCATGTTTATATCCAATGCATAGAATACAACCGAGAATAATGACAAATGTTATCATAAGTGCTATCCATATTTGTTGACTTGAAACTGCAATGATCGGTACTCTTAATGCCGACACTGCCAAGAGGATTTGAAATGATACTAATGTTGATACTTCAATTATCTGTTGTCGATGTGATGTATTGGGAGATTCTTGTGATCTAGATTCTTCTATGATGCCATCTCGATCATCTTCTATAGTACTTTGTTCCACTGCACTGATATCTTCATCGTCGTTGTCATTGATTGTATCATATGTACTTTGGTCTAACATTTTTGATACATGATACTGGTACTTGATGGAAGCGAATGATGCCAAGAGCAATATAAAAGCAGTACAAAGTAGCAATGTATTGGCAACTTTCTCGCTAATACTTTGATTCTGCGAGAAGAATATGAATGCACCAATAGACGCTACGAAGCCTCCAACATTCTTCGCTGTTGACGATTGTGCAGTATTCATTGATGTGATTTGTTGTTGTTGTTCATATGATGCATTATTGGGTATGAGCTTTGATTGGAGCTTACTAAACTCAATGACAGTCATTCCAATTAAAAAGTCAGACCATGCACCTGCAACACCACGGAGGAATCCCCAAACAAAGCAGAGAACAACTCCGTCGGTGGGTATAAAGATTGTACCAAGAAAAGAAAGACTTGCTAGTACTAATACTGGACACAATAGCTTGTCGTGTCTATTCTTATTCACATCATCTTTACCAAGGCGTTGCAATATCAAAGAGCTTATCCATGCAAATATTGGTCTGAGACTAAAAGGTAAGAATGATATTGCTCCATATGCCGGAAGGTATTCCGCCTCAATGCTCACTCGAGTATTAACTATAGAAAGCAACGCGAGACTTGATATTTGAAACTGTGAACTGTTCAGTGCATATACGATACGGAGCGAGATTGGTAGCATTTCTAATGTTGTTGTATTTCTGTTGTTTGAGATCAAATCAAATCCAAGTCATATACTGTTTACTCAAGTCAAATCCGAACCATGTGAGCAAATGAATTAAACCAATCTAAAGTTGATTTATGTTTAGAAGAGTTAATCGTATCCAAAAACACTAGGTTGCGTATTACAACCTCGAACTATGAGCAAATGATACTACTACTATTTCAGTTCAATTCAATATGACGCTACGAATATCTGTTTGACATTGTCCATTACAACTTACATCATATGCTGAAGCACGTTCTTTGGCTCACTCATTTGCATTTTTTTAGGGGGAGGATACCTTTTTTATGAGAATGTAGGTATCCTTCATTTTTATTGGCCCTGGCCCCTGGCCGATCGTGTGTGTTGTGCTCAAAGCATGCTCTAGAGTTATGACGTACTACTTATGATCGCTTGCCACACAAATAATCATAATGCATTGCTGTTGCAATGTGCTACTCTGATAGGTCTATACCATCAGACTCTCTGAATAATTCTGAAAAACAACCACTGTTGTTGAAGAAGAAGAATAAACACTCCTCCTCGTCCAACACCACACATTTGCAACTATCAGCATTCAATACCAGCATATCTACAATGAAACAACTACTATACAACATACTAAACAAATTAGCATACTTATCAAGTATAGTCGGTATATGTTATTATTGTAAATTAGTAGCAGAAGGTGAATATACAACATGGGGGCTGCCATTATTTGTAAGTGCATGTATTTGTAAGTTGATTAGTACTCATTCACAACAGAAGAGTACGTTGAAAAGAAGAAGTATACTATCAAATACAATCTACTCCCAAATTAAAACCAATCCAGTATACATCAAGGTATCAGACATATTCGCCTACCTTAAACGAAGACTAACAAATGATAACAATTCCAATCTCTACATCTTATCAATTGCAATAGTTATACTACCATGTTTCTATTACTTCGCCACTAAACTACAAGGACATATAAGTAGCTTCTCCAATGGATTACATAATATGTCAACTAAAAATCATACAAAGTTGGCAAACGATTTTGGCAAATTGGCATCAGTGGCATTTACCTTTTTATTACTACCCGTATCTAAATCATCATCACTATTATCAACATTAAAGTTAAGTGAGGTGCATATAATACGAATGCATATCATTACAGGATTGATAGTACTAGGAGGGAGTATTATACATGGATTATATTATACAATAATATGGATTAAATTTGATAAATACAAGTATAATGATGTCTTTCCAACAAGAGCTGATGGTTGTTTCACTACTGATTATAATACAGATTGTTATGATAAGTATATTAATACATTGGGTATCATATCTGGATTGGCATTGGTTATACTTGCTATATCAAGTTTATATTATATACGACGACATTACTACAAAGCATTCTATACTATACATATTATTGTCTCAATTAGTATATTATTCGGTTTATGTATGCATTATAATAAAATGATTTATTACATGTTACCAAGTTTATTATATTATATTGGTAGTAATTTACCAATTTGGATAGAGGGTGTGTATAAATATGTTAGGTTAAATGGTGTGCAAGTTAAGAAGGTTGTTTGTATACCCGATAGTGGTGGTTGTGTTGAGTTATCATTTGCCAGTGACGGTAGTAGTGGTTGTAGTACTCTTGTGGAAGGCACAATTGGTAAATATGTATCATTGTATCTACCAGAAATATCCTATAAGAGTCATCCATTTACAATATTTTCGTTCACATCGCCAAAGATGGACAGCAACACTTCTTCTGCAACAACGACTGCTTCGTCTGAGGAATCAACTACTGTAAAGATACTATTCAGACCAAGTGGTAACTTTACAACGTCATTATCAAAACGACTCAAGTCTCTAACTTTGCTGCCTGAATCAGCACCAAATGAAACACATCAGAAACGTCCGCCAAAAATGTTAATCAATGGTATTCGCTCAGCAACGAATGGAAATGACATGTTATCAAATGTCTTAGATAAGTTTGGTCATACATTAATCATTGCAGGTGGTGTAGGTATTGTTAGTTATATATCATTATTTGGTACTATAATGCATTACCAACTGCGACAAGATCAGCAAGAAGAAGAGGAGATGTTTGATAATGATATGAGCAATGATATATCAAACAATAATGGTGGTATTATCAAGAAGAAGAAAAATAGAATTGTTGATATACATTGGATGAGTAGAGATGAAGGTTTGATTCGTCATGTACTTACGAATTACTTTGAACCATTCTCGTTGACTTCTTCTTCTGATCACAGAAGTAATGATGATTTGTCGATCAATCTTGTGATTCATCATACCTCGCAACATTCATCTTCGAATGGTCACAGTAATGGAAGTAGTAGTGAACCACCAACTGTATGGCAACCAAATCAACAACATCACAGCATGACAAACAACAGTAACCAAACATATGTATCACCCACGTCGACATATCAAAGTCCACTACCGAACATATTACAAAACATACTACCGACAATAACTTTCGCATCTATACTAATCGGCAGTATATACATTACAAACTATTGTTATGATAATATACAAAGTAAGCACGTATTTGAAACACGTTCAATATCAGTCATTAGTATCATACTATTGTCAGTTGGTATTTCGCTTGTATCAAATGTAATTAGTTTGATTGGCAAATCTGTCTATGGAAGGTTGTTTGTTTATACAAAGATTGACGAAGAGGAGGGTAGTGATGATTATGTTGTTGGTAATGATGATATAGAGGAGAATGGTATGAATCAGGTGAGAAGAAGTGAGATTGAACTCTCAAATGGTGATGAGAGATTTGCTATTGATGATAATGACGACGAAGTACAACTTTCAGCCTCGTCTTCGACAACGACTTGTGATAATTCCATCTTAAGGATATCACATAGTCAAGGTCGACCAAACTTGTCTGCTATTGTTCAAGATGTCATGAAGGGAGACGGTGAACAAGAAGTAGCAGAGGAAGTTGAATATATGGATAGTAGAGTTGAAGGAAGCAGTAGCAACAATGATGTAGGTATATACATGTGTGGTCCAACAGTCATGACTGATTCAGTTTGGAAGGCAGTCAAGGAGGAGAATCCATCTGTATGCAACGCAATCTCTAATGGTACAAAGCAGGCGGCAGTATATCAAGAAGTCTTTGAACTATAAAGTTAGCAGAGATTCTAGTAGCTTGTAAGTCTCCAATCGTATTCAATAGTAGCCTACATCCATATATCAGTATCATCACGTCAGTACTTATAAAAAGTAAACTAACTAACTAACTAACTACACTACGTACTCTCATAGGATACCCTACTAGGATACCGTATCTTGAAAGATCTGGCTTACAATGGCAAGCAATGCTAATGAGAGGTTGGAATTATAACTAATATCATATATCAATATAAGTATGGAAAGCTGTGGACCGATAACAATCAATGTTGGGGGTACAACATTCACAACATCACCAACTACATTGATAAACCACTCATCATATTTTTTAGCTTTACTTTCTGGTACTTGGGGGGATGATGCGGATGAAATATTCGTAGATCAAGATCCTGTACCTTTTGCCGTACTACTGGCGTATATGCGGCGTGGTAATATAAAGGTTGATGATATCACAACCGATGTGTTAACTTTGGCAGAGTTTTTAGGGTAAGTTTTACTCATCATAATATTGCTCACATCTTGTGCATCTGCTCATCTTTCTACCTTGTAGATTAGAACAATTCTTACTTGCCGTCAAGATTCGATGGTATTATAATATCGGTAGAGGACCTGTTTGTTCTACAGACGAAGAGATTGCTACCGCTTTTGAAGAAGAGCATGGGGGTATAAGAACTGCAATATCAGAAGGTTTATTTCCCTTCTTTTTGAAACAAGATGATGTTGGTACTGAGAGAGATCTGGCTACTGTATTTATAGAGTTTGGTGCAGCTTTAACTAGTATTGATAGTGTTAGGTTTTCTGTCACTGAATGCATCAAAGGGAATGACATTCAAGAGAAGAGATCTTGTGATTCTTTAGTTGGAGCATTAAATGGTATATTTGCAAACGGCTACACAAGCCATGAGGATCTTGATAGACAAAATGGATACGTAAATGAGGCAACGTTCTCTCAACACACAGAGCTGAACAAAATACATCGCCTACTACTCGGATATTCATTCCAACTAATAATGAAGAAAGAAAACACCACAATGGAAGGAGGAAACAACTTGCAATGTATCTCCAGAACAACAGTCAATACGAGCTTATTACACCCTCTCAGATATTGATCAAAGATGATCCTTTTGCAACAACAAACATAATCGAAGGTCATGGGACGCACTTGTATCTACAAAAACACAGATTCATCACTCGAGAGGACGGTCTTGATGAGATATTTGTAACTTATTTCAACTTACTGAAACGAAAATATACCGACTGTAGAGTATACTCTCGAATGATATGATGATGATATCTAGAATATCACATTGTATGGAAACATATCAAGACAAGAGATTCGGCAGTGATAGTATAAACATATTAACAAAACTGTTTATCTACTTAGCTTCAGGTCTCTTCGTCCGCAGATCCGTCATCTATTATCTCTTCCCCTTCTTTAATACTCTGAGTTGCCAAGTAAGCAAAGTTACGATCATCTTCTAGAGCTACATTCCCTTTACCCTTCTCTTGCCTCATGAACACACCCTCATCTAGTACTAATCCAAAGAGATATCGACCAGGTCGAGATATTTGTTTCATCAAAGAGAATTCTATAGCTGTGCATACCTGATTCTTTGGCAGAGAGTGTAGAAAGCCAACCCATTGAGATGCTGATGCAAAGTAAAGAGAAGCCTTTTTTGAAGTATATACGACATCGTCTCTAGAAAAGTTTTTTGCAGCGTATAGACGAGGCACAGTAGCAGATGTTTTGTTCGTATCTGTACCATTTGTTGTAAATTTGATGTATAAATCAGAGTCGGGTATCAATGGCTCCACATCATGTTCCGCTGCACCGACAGTAAACTTTATAAATGCATTGTGTAATTCAGCCCACTTTTGTTCGGCTTCCGCTATTGTTGATATGTTAGAGTGGTTCTTACATTTGAAGTGTTTATGCTCTTGGGCATATATTTGTGAATAGTAATCTTTAAGATCTCCCTTTTCACGAAGTTTGTGCTTTGATTCGCTTTCCTCAGACAGTTCTACATTATTAACCTTCTTCTTCTTCAATCGTTCACTACTGACTCTTTTCAGCTCACTCTCCAACAAGCTCTCTAAATATTGTAAGAACTGATCGTCGTTATCTAGTATCTCGTCGATATCATAGTCACTCATACTTGTTGACATTTTCATGGTATTCATAGCTATCGTTGTGATTCCAGAATGTAAGTAGTAATAAGCACGCTGTTCTTGCTCTGATGAGAATGCACCTTTGCCACCGCTACTAAAAGCAAATTCGTTGATTGTTTCATACATTGCGTGGCGTCTCAGTTCATGTCTCTCATCGCTAGTAAGTTCCTTTTCAATAGTAGTATCAGGAGACGCTAGAGCAATTCGAAGGAGGCCTTTTGCACATGTTATCCACAAATAGCCACCTCCACTTATATTGTTAGAGCACAAGTCGTCTAGTCTTAAGAACCCCAGCATCTCGTACTCGTCAAGATCATCATTATTATCATCATATTCAGATGCTTTATAGATGTATATCCCAGCTGGGCCATTGACAAAGAGTTTGTGATCACTGTTGAATGAAAGTCCATCACTTAATGCAAAAGGCATATCCTCATACTTTTTCTTCATTTCAAGGACCTTCTTTGGTTTTGTATCTATCGTACCGTCATCGTTGCGCTTGTAAATGTTCACACGAGGGTTGCTAAAATCGGTCATAACAACAGCAAGGTCGTCGTTTTCTGTATTAATACCTATACCATTTGGAACCTGTGGCTTTGGTGCATCCTTTGATACAGGATATTCCAATATTCTTATTGGTTCTCTTCTTTCTTCGTTATCTTCTTTATTATCTTCTTCAACCTTGTCATCTTCTCCAATGTTGATACTATATACAGCCGGTACATCCTGAGACATTCTATCAAGCATGGTGATAAATGGCTCCTCGTCTTCATCATACTGCTTACCAAAGGGTGGGTCTGTAAAGTACAGTAAATCATCGTCATCAAGATATAAATCATTTGGAGAGTTCAAGGCCATACCGTTATATGAATCCACAATAACTGTAACTAAATCTTCATCAATAGACATTGTTCTTGTATCAATATCATCTACATTGAATTGTACTATACGTCCCCAAGCATGTTGGCACATTAATACTGTCTTATCATCATCCGATAATAGTAATCCATTAGATCCTGGTTCTTTAATTTTGCGTATATCATGTGGCAATCCATCTTGATTGGCATTCAAACCAGGAGGACCAACAATTCCACTGCAATTTAATAATTTTGATAGTTTATCCTCTTCAATGTCATACTTCCAAATCATGCCACATTTAAAGTTTGTTGTTGGATCAATATATTGATTGTCAGAGAAGAGTATATAATTACCTGATTCTGAATGTAGCGGACCTTCCGGCCATACCATCTCTGGATTACTTGCCACTACTTCAATGTCGCCAGTGAAGAGTGATGCTGCCTTATCTAATTCATCGACAATATACATATAGTTTTTTGCATCTTGATCTACTGCTACTATGAACAATAATGATGTAGTAATCAAGAGTAGCCAAATTGCAAATCTAATCATACTGGACATTGTGTAGTCCACAATACAACATACACAAGTACAAACAAACAACTAAACAACAACAAAACAATGTCAAATGTATCATATTATGACATCAGTAGGCCAGGCGGTATCCTAAAAATTATGAGAGTGTGGCGGATTGGCTCTAATATGAAATATGGTGACAATTGTACAAAGCACTGTACAACTATCCAATAAAGCACATTCGTATACTAACAATACTATCACTACAACCTTGGATATCGCTGTAAATATTTGGGAACCTACCACAATACTCCACAAACTTTATTACTACATAAATCGAAAATACACATACTTTGACACAATATATTATTTATTATTGTGCAGTAATAAAACAAGAAACAAAGAGTGATATGGATAGTTCTCCGCAACCGCCAAGAGGTGAACAGACACCCCGTCGTCGTGTTAGCTTCCCTTCTTCATTAATGGGTAGTGTACGAGATATGAACTTTGCAATGAGTAAACGCAAATCACGCAAAACAAACTTTATAACTGGAGAGAGTGCTTCTGGAAATACACGAGAACAAATTGCCATGTTCCGTCCACGAGAGGAACGAAAGGCAATGGGAAGAATTGCCCGCAACCGTGTCAAGCATATCAATAATGACAATTGTTTGGCACGTTGTTGTAATAATAAGAGGAGTTCCGATAGTAATAATGAAGAAGAAAGTAAACGACCAACAACTCCATCATCATACAGACCAAGATCACTATCTTTTGGATCAGATAAAAACAACAATACTGAAGAAGAAGATGTACCTCAGTATACTCTTGAATCAAGACGGAGAGTAACGAACAAGAATTGGATCTACTCATTTAGATTATTTTGTCAAAGATTATGCTACTGCTGCTGCTCACGCGCAACCAACAATACTAATGAATTATTACATTCGGATAATGCAACATCACATGGTATCAACCATTCTATATCATCATACTTTTCATGGAGTTTCCGTACGAGCTATGGCCTTTTATTCATTGGCTTTGCTATCTTCTACTATGGGTTCATATTACTGTTCACTCTATTCTTTTATATAATAGCATTAACATATCCAGAGTGTATCAATAGTGCAGGACGTATGATTGGTGATCAAGAAGGAGCACGACGGTTCTCAGATTGCTTCCAATTAAGTTGGACAACGTTCTCTACAGTTGGTTATGGAGTTATTTACCCTAGCAGTGGAGCAAGTGACTTCCATGTCGGCACTGGCTGTGTTGGAGTTGGCTTCCTCGGTTCTTTTGAAGCTTTCCTGGGTGTGCTATATGCAGGCTTTTGCGGCGCAATCCTATTCTCAAAGGTATTACGAAGTCAGAATACAGCCCAGGTATTCTTCTCTGACCCGATTGTAGTTAGATACGGCAAGATGGAGCTATATGATGAAAACAGCAGCTCTGTAGTGGACGACAAAGAGTCAAAAGAGTATGATGAAGAGATTGGAGAAGAAAAGAGTAGTAAGTTGACAGCGTCGAAGGTTAGCAGTGAGCCTGATGGTAGCATGCCTTGCCCTTCACTCGAGTTTCGATTGGTTAATCGCTTACATGATGTTCCGTCGGGAGAAATAGTTGAAGCAAAGTTGGATTGTGTAGCTATTCTTGACCCCAAAGTTTCGAAAACCACATTACCCACAGAAAGTCTTGGCGGCGATGTATCCAGTGCTTCTGCCAGTCCACAACATACAATCAATGAGAAAACTACTATTGAAGAGCTTGCTCAAGTGTTGAAGGATACGAATACTAGAAAGGCTACAAGAAGTATTGCCTTTCATTCATGCAACTCAAAGCAACCACATATGTTCACAAAAATTTCACTCGATGCTGAGGAACACCCCTATTTTCGACGTGTCTGGTTCGGTAGGCATCGCTTAGATGAAAACTCACCATTGTTGACACCTGCGGCTAGAAACCGTGTTAAACTAGCTGGCGGGTACTGGCCAGAGGACATGAATAACTATAAGAGCGTCAAAGAATCAGTTCACTTTCGTCACCTATTGATATGCATAAGTGGAGTGAGCAATGCAAATGCGGCATCTGTGTATGCTCAGAAAGTGTATGATTTGGTTGATGTTAATGTGGGATATCGATTTGTACCAATGATATATCGAAATGATGAAGGAGCACTGAAGACAGACTCATACTTGCTTAATGCTGTCTATCAACAAAGAGGTGGAGGTGCTGAGCCTTTCCAATGAAATCAGCACACTCGAGCGAAGCTCAAGAAGTTGAGTCGACGATTAGATGTATGGGTCAAATTGTGTGGACAGAAGGCCGACAAGGAAGCTTACATTCGGCAGTATGTGCATGATTTGGTTGAAAAGTTCAAGGAAATGTTGAGTAAACGCCGTGATATCAAGCTTCATCCCGATCACATATCTGTGCATGTTCTTCTAGAACAAGAGGATGTATTGAAGTTGATTGTAATGATACACCGTTGGATTAGTATGTCGGATAGTGAGCGTGAAGCTGTCGGACTAGATGATATTGTAGCAGAGGCTACTAAGGTTGGTGTCGATCTGAAAGACATCTGGCCTGACCTCAAGGAGAAGTATGATCATCATATCAACCATTCAAGTAGATCAAAAGGAGAGTTTATGAAGTCGGCCGTGCATAAGATTATTCGTGTACTTCAAAAGTATTGTGCCGGATGTGGAATGGACCTAGCGGAGATGTTATCAACGGGTCTCAAGGAGGCGTTCCAATTCCGTGATGAAAGTGTTCAAGCGGATTCTGAGACGCTCTTTCTCATTCATGAGGAGTTCAGCTTCAGTTAGACATCCTCTTCCACTAATTCTTTCTACATTCACCATCCTAGTTGCTCTATCCGCTGCATTTGTTGAATCAAATCCAATTGTTGGCCATATGATTGGGAGTGGTTCACTTCCTGGTCGGAGTCCATACCTATATCCCCAAGCCAAGTTGACTCGAAGTTTGGAATCTTTCTTCATCAGATTATTCGCCTTGAGCATCAAGCATCCAACACCATAGATTGCCTGACCCGTTTTGCCTTCACTATCGATTGGTACAGCACAGTAATTACGATTGACAGTTTGACCTGGCAACACGGTGCGACCCATGAGGGTTGACTGTGTCTCTGCATCGTAGGAAGCACTATCACTTACGAATCTTTTCCCATAAAGTCTTACAAGGAATGGCAACCTATCTCCAACAGGTCCCACATCATTCAACATATCATACATATCATCTAATCTATTTAAGTGACGACTATCGAGGAGATGATCAAGTTCGGGACTGGCAATTACTCTTATGAGGATGCCGAGAAGACTTATGAGTTATCATCTGGCGGAATGAAGCTCTGTGATCTACCAGTCAAGGTCTTTCAAGGTTTCGATCTACATCATATCAATGAACTGTTGAAGCGTTATGATCCCGCTGATATGGGCACCTGTAGCATCCAGAACAAAGTGAGGGAGTTTCGCGAGACGGTACTACTTTGCAAAGCTTGTCATGCAGAGATTACACACGACGTGAAAGCAATGGCTGATTTTATGAATGACTTGTTTAATGCAGGGGTAGTAGATGAGCAAGGTAATATTATTCACTAGATATCGCATAAGTATGTAGATATGGGTTATCACAACAACTATTCTATAGTATTATAGCTGTAGACTGTAGAATATCATCTCATATATAACCATAAACTTATATGTATATGTATATACATATCTATCGCATAGCTCGAGTAGCTCGATGTCGAGACCACTTATACGTGTAATGCGTATGTATCGAGCGTAGCTCGATGTCGAGCCGAAGGCGAGACCTACAGGTTAGTAGCGGTCTTGAGTAGTGAATCAGAGAGCAGCAGTAGCATATTGGATGTGTGGCCGGTGTGGTTAAAAGGCGAGAGACTAGAAATCGATGGGTTTAGACCAAGGACTATACTGGTATAATCACTTTTTTTAAGCTGATGTAAAGTGTCAGTTAGTAAGTATCACTTTTTAGAAGCTTGATCCATTGATTAACGAGATTGTACATCGACTCGTACCTCATATCTCTTCTCATCTACTCTCATGTCACTATGAGATTAGTAGCGGTCTTGAGTACTGAATCAGAGAGCAGCAGTAGCATATTGGATGTGTGGCCGAGTGGTTAAGGCGATCGACTAGAAATCGATTGGGTTTATCCCGCGCAGGTTCGAGTCCTGCCACATCCTAATCTTTTGCCCCTTATTAGTGTGTTCCGTGTTCTAGACTTTGTCTGTGACCTACGACTCCTTATGACCATCAGAGTTCGATTCCCCATCACAGAATTATTTTTTTTAGAGGATACTCCATCTTACGCTTATGCATCATTTCTACTCTCTTTACTCAGCCGTCGGCATGACAGCCTCGCAGAGCCTCAACGGAGTTGGCCCACGCAGTGATAGATTAGTAAAGTAACTCAACTCGTCATTATTATCAATAGAAGTAGCATTGGTCTCGTAATGAAAGGTATCCTAGGTCATATATAATAGTCTTTCGTGTTTGCAACTTATCTACATGCATTCCGTATCCGTATCAGGAGCTGATAAGTGATAGTTTCATGTTGCTTTATGTTTCCGGTGGCCGCAGTTACCTTATTGAATTAGATTTGAGAGATACACACATATACATATGTTGTTTTCTTAGGGGATCCTAGGATACTAATCTCATATCATTCACTACCATACCCATTATACAATCGCCTTCATAAGACATCACGGTGCATATATCCCTCATGTAAAGACATGTAATATTACTAGAACAACCACATCGTGTTGGTTATTGAGGGAGAAGAGTGCCCCTCTACTAAGGTATCTTTTTATTCCCTCAACGAAAATTATTCCTCTCCACTACTCGACTTCTACTCTCCTCTATCTACCATACCACCTCTTTTGTGATGGCTGACGCTATTATTATAACAACACCGCAGACTGTACTATACTGTGATGCATGTGGTATGCCTCCAGAGTACTGCTCATACGGGCCTGATTTTGAAACCCACTGGAAAGTCAGCGTTAGTATTGTTTTATCAATGCATTCGTATGTTCAATATGAAGTCTCGATTGTTTGAGTACTTCTTTGAGGTATAAACATTCGTATGTTCAATATGAAGTCTCGATTGTTTGAGTACTTCTTTGACCTTCATGTATCTGTATTTGATTGTTTCTGCAGCTTACATGACCTAACTTAAGTTACCTTCTCCTCTCTTCATCTTCATAAACTGCAAAACGCGCATCTCCCAGTGTGCCCTGGTTGAAAGCTAATAATCCCCGACTATTTACAAAATTACATGGTAATAAGAAAGTAAAAGAGGGTGACACTGAAAGTGGAAATGGTAATAATAATGCAGATGATGATGCAAATGTACCTACAGAACCATGGACAACAAAAGAGCGCCTGGTTGCATTCTATACAAAGTACATGCCCGAAAAGCTAGACGGTATTGATGCAATCTTGACCAAGTATGAAGGCAAGGAAGATAAGTTATTCACTGCTCTTGTGAAAAAGTATGGTCCTGAACCCGAGGACCCATTCTATATTGGAGATTCAAGTGACGATGAAGATGATGATGATGTTGTTGCTGAAAAGATGGAAGAGTTGGATGTGGGCGGTAAAAGCAGTAAGAAGAAACGACGTGGTGCGTCTGCCAAAAAAGTTAACAAAGTTGATACACGTGTCATCGTACAGAAGATATCACGCAATCGTAAGAAGGCTGTAACACACGTTGTGGGTATGGATACAGTGCCTGGACTCAAATTAAAAGATGCAAGTAAGGCATTTAGTAAACGGTTTGCTGGAAGTAGTAGTGTCAAGGATAAAGAGATTATTATCCAGGGTGATCATTTGGAAGATGTAGCCGAGATGATTGTTAATAAATTCGGTGTTAGTGCAGATATGGTCTTTTTGGATTTGGATGGAGAGTTTGTCTCCTTCGGCTAGAATTGGTGATAGTTTTTTGGTGGTGAGATACATTGTGGATAATGAGAAGAGTTTGTTAAGATGTTATGCGATATCCGATGCATCTGAAAATTGTTGCATCCAATGTTGACAAAAATGGGTAATATTGACTTTAGATGCGGTTGTTAGCTTATTATCTGGCAGTAAACTTTAGACTAGTGTTGTGGTCATCACTTGATTATTCTTATCGTGGAGCAAATACATCCGCCTCAGCATCCACATATATTCCTGAAAAGAATCCTGCAGATGACATTTCAGAGCGGCTCCCGAATTCTCTATTCCACGCCTTCAAGATGCGTTCAAGTTCTATATCTGATAATGGATATTGTTCACTTTCTGCCGTTCTGTACTTTGGATTGTATCGTCGAAAAGCACTTACTACATCTGATCGATGACATGATCCTCTTCCAACTATTATTCTCTTATTAGCAAAGTCTTCAAATTCCTGGTAGAGAATGACATCACGCTCATACTCTTGTCTAGTTTGTTTCTTCTCCTTCGTTGCAAGTCTGCCTACTTCCCAAACAGCTCCACCAATCACAGATACTCCTGCTAGTTGCAAACTAACTTCTGCGTCTCCATCTGCCAAGAAGTAGACTAATCTATCAGCTATGACACCACAGAAGACAAAGACTGCAGATAGTATAGCCATGAAACCCAGCGGCAACTCGCCAAAGTATCCATCATTTCTATCAGCCAACCAATCCTCTTTACTTTCATCATACAATAAGTTTGCAATTGGTGTTACTACCGGGGAAGATCTAGAACCAGAAGCAAACCAGAGTGCCAATGCCCAAGTCGATGCACCAAATATTGTGAGGCCGTAGTTTGACGACCCAGGGATCAATTTCAAACCTAAGGGATCATTCTTCAACTCATTTTGAGTCGCTGCTACCATTGCCTTCTTTTGTGTTATACGCTCTTGTTTCAACTTTGATAAAGAGTTTGAAGATGTTTCAACTTCATTAAATGGCGTAGCTTTCAGTTCTAATGGATAGGCTTGCTCATAAGCATTTGCCGGTTCAATTGTTGTTGTGGAGATAGCTGTAGCAATGCCAGCTGCAAGCATACCATGGAGAAAGTGCCGACGTTCATATATCTGCTGTTGTTGTATTGATTCGTCGTCTATATCGTTATCAGAGCAATCATCAATTTGATCTTCGTCGTTGGTAGATCTTTCTTCAGATTGCATGGCAGCGCCCATTCTCAATGCGAAATCATCACTACTCTGTCGTCCATCTTTGTCGGTATGTATTTGTTGACGGCTGTTCATTGTACCTCTGAATAAGTTACTTGCAACAGCTGCTGATGCTGCCCTGCGCATTCTTTGAGGGGGAGAGTCATCCCTTCTCGATTCTGAAGCTGGTATGGACATTGAAAAAGCATCGGTATTGGAAACACATGATGAAAGGTATATGCTCAGATATATAAGTCGAGTAGATCGAGATGTTGGGGGCGACGATGATATCATTGTAATTATTTGTAATAATTTGCAATTATTTCTCTTCTGATCTACTCTCAGTCTTAGCAATTGTAATATGTATGTGGTTGGTTTAATCAGGACTAGAGATTATATATTTGCTCTCAGTCTGCATTGTTGACTAGTATAGGTCCAATAGCTGACTAACTACGATATGCCACGTTGTGTAGTGGAGTGAAAATAACACTAAACTTACCGTTTGGCGACTGAACGGGGTTAGTTCTAACGAGTCTAGCTATATTTAAGACTCCTCTATTTATAAATTATGCTGCTTTTTATTCCGCCGATGTGAATAGTATACTCCAACAATAACAGATAACAACAAAGCAATCACAAGGAAATAAAGGTCTAGTGACAGTACAATATGTCCATCTTTGTATTCTGTTGACACTATAGAAGAAGAAGTTACTTTCCTTCCATAGCTCATCTTTAGTAGTAAATTGTCGCTCCTTTGATTCTTACTACTAGTAGCTCTCTGAACTAGCTTTTCTGCTGAATAGAAATCATGTTTCGTCGTTAGAAATCTCCATATATCCTGTAATGTAGTATACTCTTTAGACAATATATTATGAACATTTGCTTCTCCTCTTGCCTCATGTTCCTTCCTTGATATTATTGCATCTTGTGATAAACCAACGTTGTGTACTGATAGATAATACATCTCATACTTAGGACTACCATCATAAACAGAAGGAGCATGAAAGATCCAATCAAAGATAGCAGCACTCCTTCGGATATGAAATTCGTTTGTTACTACCAGTATTCTATTCCAATTTGTATTCACATCCGTCATTGTTGTTCGAGTAAAGTAAGCATTTGAAATCGTATCATATGATGTGGTCTCGGCATATACATATGAAGGATCTATTGGATATTGCGTGTGGTTTATTAGATATGCTGCCGATGCAGTGCTTTCCCATAACGGTAATCCATCGTGTATATATTGAGGAACATGAGCAGTACCAGCCGATAAGCATATAACTGATGGATGATGATGCATACTTATATTCATGATTTCAGCTACAACATCACATCTGCGTTGTACGTACACAGGAGGATCAATTGGTGATATTGGTGCTCCGCCACCTAATAATAGGATGACATCAATTGATTGTAACCAATTCATATATTTGTCAATGTTTTGTATAAGACATCTTCCTTGATGATATCACCTGGCAGTGGTTGTTGTTTAGTTGACATGATTTAGATTATGAATTTGTTTAGTTATATATCAGGGAGAACTCTCGCTATATATCAGGCAAATAACAAGCCCTGCCTACTCGATCGAGTAATCGAGCTATGTACAAATTGAAGTCGGTATCCAAAAACTCAATGCAAAATGTCAAATCAGAAGGAGAACATCTCTTACCCCAGGCTATGTCGGTGATGTATTCAAACAAAGGAAGGTGTAGAAGTGGTCACTAGACTTAGTAGCATGCACCCATTGAAATCAGTATGAGGAAACGGCAGTCTTCGACACATATTAGGGATGAAACAGATAGTGATGAGGAGAGTGCAGAAGCTACTCATCCTCAAGTTCAAGAAAGCTTTGTATCATTTCCTCAGACTACTACACTGAGAGAGGATTGCTTTAGTATTATAGAACAATTGAAACAGTGCAGAGAATGTTGGGTACAAATAATGACCATCTACATTGCTGCAGTATTGACATATTCGTATAATAATGGTAGAGATCATAGTACAAATGTTCAGATTGTAATCATGACTGTACTAACATTAGTAGGAGCTTCTCCCATAGTATCGACACACTTAATACCAACTGCGATTGGTGCATTCGTAGGTGGCCAGAATATTATCGGATCAACCGGATTAATGGAAGATAACCAAGATGTATCTGCTAGTAATTATCTGTGGTTAATGCTTTTGAGTATCATTGTAGGACTAGTTTGGTACTTTATCATTAACAATCCAAGGCTAAAAATACTTGATGGGTATGCTGGTAGACTAGGATCAACAACCTTTTTAGGCATGAACCTATCTATGTTCATCTTTTGTTCTGTTGGAGTAGCAAATTGGAATAGATATTATTACGGTATTATACATGCAATCCATATAGCTGAAGAGGATACATCAACAACTTTAGCAACAGATATATGGATATGGTCAGAAGAAATAGAATTAGCCATAGGATATGTTCTTAGTGTTGTTTGGCTTGGGGGTAGTGCAGGATGGATGCGTATCCTCCACAACAACCATATACAAAGATGCAAAGTGGATGCTATGCAGTGTACTCCTCCGGCACCACTCAATAATGTATCATTTCCTTCTCTTTGGGCATTACTTTGTATGCTTGCTGTCAATGCAACACAGTACAAGCATGCATCTGGACTATTCAATGGTTTTGCAGTGGGCGCCTATGTTGCTATGGCTAGTTTGCAAAAGATATCATCATTAACTCAGTTTCTTGTTGTGTCCAGCCTAGCCGCATTATGGGGATTGTTGCTCACTCCATTCTTTGTAGGATTTGCTGGTAGTAAGTGCATCTGTTTATACACTTATTCCAATGCAATGGATCTTATACCTCATCACTTCTTATTCTCTCGCTACAAAGAGTCTGGCTTCACTTCTATGCTAGGTCATGTCACATATAACATTCTAGAATCAATAGTCCGTCGAGTTTGGAGTGCACGTCTAAAATCAATACAAGAAGAACAACAACAAGCACTTGAATCTTCGTCCTTGACAAGAGAGATTGTACAAGAAGAAGCACCATCATCTACACACCAGCATCATCATAAACCAAAGCAAGAAGCCTTCTATACAAAGCAGCAACGAAGGCAGCAGAAAAAGCTGAAGCATTTGCATGATGAGGAAGAGAATGATACTCCTAAATTGCATCATCGTGCTTGGTCGGCGTTGCCTGTAGAAGGAGATAGTGAGTGGAAATATTCTCCGTCGTTAGAGTCACAACAAGAGTTAAATAATGTAGTGTAGAGAGCTAGGTAAATGTATCATTAGTTGTAGTCAATAATTGTATTGGTAATAGTAAGGTTAGGTTTATATATATTGTTTGATTTATAAAACAATCAGTGTTGAATAGCAAGATGAGTCATATGGTCAATACTTTGAAGTCCCCTATAAAGTCTTCCTTCTTTTCATCATCATTAATCTTCATATGCTTTGCTATTCTCTTCTTGCTCTTTTCAGACGCCATACAGCACTTTTTGTATTTCAGACCTGACCCACAAGGACAGGAACTACCCCTTGTAGGTGGTCTATTCCTACTTTTACTGTCAGCTTTAGTTGTTGTCGCGTCTTCCTGTTCATTCTCCTTCTTCTTTTGATGCGTTTGTGTTGCATCAGCATTATCATTACTTTTTGGTTTTGATGATTGCATCTTATGTCCTCCAATAGGATGAACAGAGTTGTAATGTGATTCTCCGTGGTAGCTCAAGAGCAAGTCATCGTCCTCGTTCTTATCCTTATCTTCACATACAATAGAAAGAGCTCCATTTGCATATTCAAAAGAGAAGACAACTATGTTTCTCTTGTATACCCGTGATGCTACTACGACTTCCACATTACCACCCCACTCACCATCTTCTCTCATCTTTTCTATATATTCGTCAATATCTAATATGTCCTCATCATCGTCATTCATGAGTAGGAAAGCAGCAAACTCTTCTTTGTTACTACTCAGAAACTCACAAATATCATGTCTAACTATATCATGTTTGACACCATTATCATGGTATAGTTGATCAGATAAACTTCTAAACAAACAGTTACCATCTGAATCCATATCATTTATAGTATTGCCCTGATTAATGAGAGATTCCCGGAACGTATCATCGTCATCGTCTTTTTGTTGTTGCCATTTATTTTGTTTTCGATTCTTCTGTTTGTTACTTTTGTTGGTGTTAGTATTCTTGTTATTACTATTCTTGTTGCTATTACTGTTATTATTACTACTACTTCCTTTCCCCTTGCCTTTTTTCTTTGCCATTGTATCTTCAAATGTGTATAAGGAGAAGAGATCTATCTTACTCGGAGATATATATGAAGATATATGATGTGTTATCAAACGCTCCGTCAATATACTTCTTAATTAGGAAATAGTTCTAACGGCAAGAATCTATACCGAATCTATTGACAATTGACGTGCCGTCTTCCTTCTATAGAACACGCTATTAGGACAGGCAGGCAGGGGGCAGTAAGTTCATGGGAATTAGAGTAAGTTGGTTGTGGACATATTCCGTTTGTTCGCTAATTTTATTCGGTGCAGCCTTTGTGCCTCTCTAGATTACTTCTACGCCTGTAGGTAGTGTTGAATGTCCTACTGAACTACTAATACTATTCTAAGTTTTCATCATGAATCTCTCTCATATCATATCTATCATATCATATCAGGTAGAACCTATTTCTACTGAGCAACACCTTTTTTGAGGTGATTATGTTTCATTGGAATTGGAAAGGAATAGAGGAATATTGGCCAAGCAGCTCCTTCTTGATGCTCAACTTTACAGTACTCCTTCCGTAAATATGTCGTGTTTTTAAACGGTGACATGTATGTGATTATTCTTCTTTGTTTAGTATCGGTTATATCTTCTGATGTAGTTGTTGATTGTGTTGACGTTTCACTATTTGTATTAACTGTTTGTTGTGTATCATTTGTATCATCTTGTTGAGTTGTTGTTGCCTCTTCACTCTCTTCCGGCCAGACGATATCCTTTATCAGTCGAAGTCCTCTTGGTACTAAATATAAGAATATCACTGTTGCCTTTGAGTAATCTATTATTGTTGTATCGAGTGCATTGGCGCATATAATTGTAATCGTAACATCAGATGGTATTGCATTCGATTCCTTTGCTTCCTGTATATTGGTACTTGCTTCATCAGCTCGTTCTTGTGATATTTCTATTCCAACAAAATGCTTACAGCATGACAATGATGCCATTTGAATGAGTACTCTACCGTCGCCACAACCAACGTCATACACTACATCGGTACTATCGAGCTTTGCAAACTCTAATGCGATATCGATAGCAGATGATGGAGTGCTCCATAGCTTTTTCCGTGGTGCTAGCATGCTTCCCGTTATCTATGCTTGTAGTACAACTTTCACCTTATGCTTATTGATATGGAATAATTTCGAAAATGACTTGATGTATTTTTTTATACTGATATAGTTTGGTGGTTTAGCCGCTGCAACCCCGTCGCTACTAGACCACTGCTAATCTATATATCGTTAAAAAGATCAACTAACTACAGTATTGTCAAGTATATTGAGAGATATTCAATAACCAATAATGGGCAATAGTACTGTATGTGTGGACGATTTAAGTAAAAGAGACTAGATCATACTACCGGGCAGAAAAAAATGGTAATTACCATTTTAAGGATACACTAACAAATTTGTTAGTGATAGCACAAAATTGGCCATCGAGCGGATAATATGCATTGCAATTATTGCAATTATAATATCGGCGACCCATATATGACCTTAAATTGCATGTAGAATTCATTTCTGCAATCCAATTCGGCCGTCGAACGATATTAGAGATGGTAGGATACAATAATAAGGCAAATTTGGGTATCTTTTGACCAGTAAATAGGCAATAACACAATAAACATTGCAATTATAGTAAACTATACAGTTTATTTATTGTTCTTATGTATACTAATAGTGTTGGTTACGTCGGTATTGCAATAATATATTATATAATATAGATTTTAAAAATGAAGAGTCATCCCTGATTTTACTAACAAACTACGTAGAAAAATCAAGAGTTACCACAGGTTACCATTTTTTTTTCCAGTTACCATTTTTTTCTACCCGGTAGCATACCGACCATGTATCTTACTGCACGAGGTATCCTCCCTTTTTCTCTCCTCTCGGCTCCCCCCCCTCCAATCATTCCACCTCTTTACTGCCGCTAACATCTTTCATCACACTGACAATGAAGACAATAGCATGACATCTGAGTTTACTATATCGCGGCTGGGCGGTGGGTGGGATGTAAAGTTTCATCCTTGCCACGAGCATGATGATGACAATTACAAAAGCAAAACATCATCGTCATCCGATAGGGCAATTGTCTTATTATCTATACCATTGTCTACTCTATTTACTAATAATGAAGATGCATACCATGCAATTAGTAATAGTCGGCCAGCAAAGATTGCTCTCGCAGATTATACTGCTAGGGTATTATCAAATCTACTTCCCATACATCATGAGCACTCTGACTATACTTCTATATTTACAATTCAGACCATGGGTCAGTTAAAACATAGTTCAAATGCGACGAATAATAAAGGTAGTAGTACAAAACAATATGGTAGAAACAAGGAAAAGTTGTTTGGTACAAAGAAAGATACTCCCATTCCATATGTATTAGAGCGCAGTGATTGCATAGTCATTGATAGTAACAATGATGAAGAAGAAGGGAATATCTCCTTACAATTTTACTTACATGCTACAATGCAAAATAATGATAATGAATTGCTAGAGTTGAAGAAGAAGATCATAAATGACATGCTCTCCCCAGTACTTCATCAATTGCAGGTGAAATTGACATCATTGGAATGTTATACACATGTTGCTTGTGTGGTATTGCAAAATGCTATGAGAGACATGTTGCACCCTCATAGACAACTAGATAGCTCAATCAGTACTTCTACTAGTGCTCTACCTGATGAAAAGAAAGCGGATGGACAACAGGCAGAATATCTCAATGCATTGGCATTCATTGCAGATGATTCACTCTTACCAAGAAAGTCTGGTAGAAGTTCATTGCCAATGTCATCACCCCCGGCGGTACCATTTTACAGTCCAGAGAATAGTGATCAACTAACTCGAGTTGTTACCGTTAATGTTGGTAGTTTTTGGAGAAGATATTTAAATGATGATGGTAGTGTAAAAGAGGTTGGAAATGATATGGTAGTCAGTGATAATGATAATGATGACACATCACAAGAGAGATCAACGGTTACAATGAGAGGGATGATTATACCCCGAGGAGTCACATTAATAGTTGGTGGAGGGTATCACGGCAAGTCGACACTACTTCAGGCAATTACCATGGGTATATATGATAATATTCCACATGATGGACGTGAACGTGTTGTTTCTAGTCCTGATGCTGTATCAATCCGTGCAGAGGATGGGAGATATGTCAATAATACAAATGTATCTGCCTTCATCTCAAACTTACCAAGTGGCAAGAGTATAAATGGTGCAAGTATATCAAGTAATCAGGATACTACTAGATTTAGTACCAAGGATGCATCGGGATCGACATCACAAGCGGCCAATGTAATTGAAGCTATAGAAGGTGGCGCAACTACATTATTGGTAGATGAAGATGTTAGTGCAGCCAACTTTATGGCAAGAGATGGTAGAATGAGAGCAATGATTATGGATGAACCAATCACACCGTTGCTATACCGAGTGAATGGGCTGTTTTTATCCAAAGAACATGAGGTGTCTACTGTGGTCGTGGTAGGTGGTGTAGGAGAGTGGCTAGACGTTGCCGATGCCGTCGTATTGATGAAAGATTATGTTGCATATGATGGATTGAAGAAGGCTAAGAGTGTTAGCTATCAGTTCTCATATGGACATGTACAGTACGGAGGTAGAGGAGTTGTACATCGATTGCCTTGGAAAGCACAAGAGAATAGTATGAAGAGAAGAACAGTATCAGATAATGTAGACGATCAGCAAATGAGTGATGTTGATGATATGTCACAAGAAGATAATGATGGGAAGGAGCTATCAAAAGCAATGACTACAATTTCACCATTGAGGAGACGACCTGGTATTGACTGTATCGTGAACAAGTTTAAGAAAGCTGCTATACATTTGATGGAGAGTGGCTCATCTCATCTATGCTTTTATGATGATGGTGATTGCGATTCAAAACAATCCGCAGTATCCAATGATAAAGATGAAGACGATGGCCAAGTTGACATGTCCAAATGTTCTCAACTCGTTGGTAATTCCTCAGAGCAGGTGTATGGATGTGGCATATGTGTATTGTGGTTGATTCAAGAATCATTGAGTCAACCAGATGCTGATTTGAGTTGCTTGTTGGATCGTATGACAAATGTATTGAACATCAAAGGAGTGAATATGCTCATGGCATCACTAAAACAAAACCAAACTGCTATCAACAGCGCTGCCAACAAAAAGATTACAGATTTCTTTTCTTCCAATGATATTCTCAACTTGTGGGAATCTGTTGGCTATGTTTATCGTCCTCGTCGACATGAAGTTTTCATGGCACTTACAAGAATGAGAGGAATGAAGTTTGACATCTTACCCGATAAACCAAAAGATGTCAGTAAAGTATCTCAAGAAGAAGAGGTAAAGCGTCTTGAAGAGGAGGCTAGAAAGAAGGCGCTGGCTGATTTGTGGGCAAACAGGAGAAAGAAATGATGAAACAAGAAGTGGTTCACTCTCTACAATATTACATCTATCATCAATCATCATCCAACAAATAAGCGAATCTTCTCACTCAACCACTACTACATACAACTGCTGAAACTACATCAATGACCATCCATACACTTACACTGCATTCTATACAACCTCAATCTTACTCTTCATCTCCTCCTTTTCCATTGAATGATATTTGAGATTCATCGTTGCTCCATCAAAGGATCTGCCATCGTCACGGTAGAAACTAAGTAAACACCCACAATCCTTTTCGCCCGATACTTCACAGCCACAGTCCTGGAAGGCGGCATACATGATTGTGCCGTCTGGACTGAAAGCAAGCCCAGTTGTTTCATCTCCAGAGTACCTCTTGTCATACGCTTCAAAGATGGTGTAAGGTCTACCTTCGGTATCGATTGCATATACGCCAGGAGTTTTCCCACCATCCTCGGTGAAGTAAAGAAAGTTACCATCATTATTCCTCACCAGTTGATCAGAAGAGTGCTTGAACTCTCCACTGTAGAGTGAGTAATCGTTGGTCGAGGTGCTACTGTATGAACCCTTGTCCAAGTCAAGCACAAAGAGCTTGGCCAACCTCTTCGAGACGAAATAAAGCTTGCCGTCATCATAATCAATGCCCTCCAAGTTTGGGTATTGCTCCTCTTGACTGTAGCGGCCCATTGTCTCATCACATGACCAAATGAAACGATTGTCGTCGAGGAAGACTAGAAAATCAGTGTTGCCTGGAGTTGTTCAAAAAGCACATATGGTGAGATACTCATCAGATGATCAAACATGCAAGCAGAAGAGCATACAAACACTTACCACCAGGAAGATGGAGCGTATCCCAACCAGGAGTACCGGATCCAACCGCTTGAGGAGTATACCTACGGAGAGCGCCATTACTTTTATCTTCAGTAACAAAGAAGACTGGTTGGGAAGGATCCCTGTTATCACAAGCAACAGACTCATACGACCCTCCAGCTCCGCCAAGCTGTGTTTGTTCGGGCTTTGAAAAGTGCTTACTTGATGGGTTAGGATCGATTTGCCAACACTGACCCTTGCCATACTCCTCACAACTAATCCAAGTCCGCCATGGTGTTGTGCCTAGAGAGAGGAAAAAATTGATACACATTTGTTTGTTAGAAGAGGAAGAGGAAGCAAAGGAGATATGGATGGAAAGAAGAAAGTACACTTGCCTCCACTACAGTTACGAGTCGTACCCGATAGTAACTGTTTGTAATCTACAATATCACCATCATGATTGAAGTAAACACCGTAGACTCCACCCTTTCCATCATCTACTTCGGAGTTGGAAACATAGACGTATCCATCATCGAGAGGGATGATGGTAGCTCCATCGGGCATGGAATGAAACTTCAGATCCGACTTGGGTACTTTCGTATCGGCCTTGGCTAACATTCGAACGATGATGCCCTTGCTGACTGATATGCCAAATCGCTCAACATCCTTGAGCAGGTCTCCACGTCGAAATGTAACATCTTGAGTGGTTGGCTTAAGAGTAGTTTGATCAGATGGGGCGTCAGCTGTTTGCTCAGTTGGTTCGAGAGTATCTGAAGTTATAGGAGAGCTTGTGACAGGAATGTTTCTGGTTGGTTTGTCGACGATAATATGATCTCTGCTTCCAATCGGGTTGCAATTCAGTGTAGGTACTGAAATCTCGTCAATAATAGATGGAGTAGGGTCGCTGATAGGTGTTGTTGGCGAATCGATGATGATGATCGTTGGTGACTCAATATCATTGGTTGAAGTAGGAATTTGAGTCTTCAGTTCCGAAGGAGAATATGTAGGCCAATCAGTTGATTGATATAGGACAGCTATATCGCCCTCGATGTCGACTTGGGTTGAGTCATCAGCACCCTTCTTTGAAAGATGACGATGGTGGGGGGAATGAAGGACAGCCTTTTCTTGGCCTTTTAGAGCCTTCGATTTGATTGTTGTGGGAAGGTCTCCGTAGACGAAACGACCAGACTTGGAAGAGAGAAGTAGGAATGCACATATAGTGGCACGGGAAATAAACATGGTGATAGTTGTTTGATAAGCTACTTGGTTGTTGGAGGCTATTGCAAATAATGAGAGGATCTATCATGCTTGTAGCCTCACATCGGTGGCAAAGTAGAATTTCAGCGAGTGTTCGTGTGCTTGATTGTAGTGTATTGGTTTGATTGACTGTTCATCGATACATATTTACTGTCGGTAGGAAGTAATCTCAGAGAATACATGGGAATATGTGTGACTTGATACATTGAGCTCTATACAAGAAACGACAATACAATCATCCATGATTGATACTTTGACTTTGGATACACATATAAACCTCCACGCTAAAACTCAGAACAGTTGAGAAGTATCCTCGGCAGCAAATTTCTGTTGATCTCACAAACTCAACAAACACTACCTAACAATACAATAACAACATCAAACATTAATAAACAATGGAGCCTCCTCAGCAAGTTGGTCAAGGTTTTGATTTTTCTAATGCAAATGCATACTTTGATCCTAACTCCACACCGGAAGATATTATCAACAATCGTCAGGATGAGGTAACACGTCGAAAACGCCTTGAATCTATTAGTGCAACAGCTCGTGATGTTGCATCGTCAGCGTGTAAGGGATTGGTTTTTGGGTATGGCCTGCTTGTGTACTGTCTTCAAATGGCATGTCAATTATACGGAGTATTAGTTTACATGATGAATGAGGGGAATATATATTTGGCAGCTGGGCTCCGCCTTGTTGCCAGGCAAGCTAATGCTGCAGCTTCTTCATTAGAAGCCAACCAACTCCGTCCACACCGTTCTCGTAGTCGACATACAAGGAGGCAAGCAGCTCAACAAGTAGTGCATACGAGGTCTCCCGCTAAGTCTACTAGACACATGCCAGTTCATGGGCCAGTTGCAGCAATTGAATCTTGGTCGCCAGTCCATGCCATAACACAGGCTGATTTGATAACAGTTGACTCTCCAGTGAGTGATAGTTATGTGGGTGATAGGAATACAGATGACGGGGGAAGTATTGAGGAGACTGCATATGAAGTAGTTCGTTATCAAGGTCAGCGTGATCGTGGTGAGGCTCAGGCAGTGATGATGACTAGTAAGAAAGTGACCCGTAGACAGCGGGGCCGTCAAGCTATCAGAGCTTTGAGACAACAGAGAAGGGAGCAAGGTTTGAAGGTAGCTTGATAGTGAGATTTATGTAGAGGTTGCTTGATAGTGTTGAGAAAATACTGTATGTTATTGAAATGTTTGTGTCCTTGTTGTTCTAGCTGGATAATTGGATAATAATTATTATTAAGGTTGGATAGTTGGAGCGTGTGGGGAGGAGAGTAGCTTACTTAGCCAGCAGTATATTATAAGAGTTTATAAGTGATGTTGTTAGTAAATTATACTTTCTTGAAATATTTATGTAATGTGGCTCAATCCGTAACAACAAGAGTGTTTTTGCTTGTGGTGGTGGGTTCGAATACAACTAGGTAGATACCGTATGTTTGGAATGTTATGCAATAAATTTTTTTCAGGTGAAGTTTCCATAGCCGACCCATACATCGATGGAAAGCTTATGTAAAGGGCTATCCATTGATGCATCATATAGTGTCATAACACATTTAGTGTGTAAGTTATGATGCATCCAATGTTGAGCTGATTTTTCATATTCGTCTGCGAAGGAAGGTATCCATGTAAAATTATAGTCTTGACTACCTTTCACACTCAAAATTAGACTACGAGTTCGATCCCCTATGGTATGTTTTTGAACCCACCTAGAAATTTAGCGAATTTTTTTAGCAATGAAGATAAGTACTAGATCCTCTGTTACTTCAACGGAGCAAAGTTCAGATACTGAAGTTTGCTCCGTAAAAAGAACGAAGTTCTAACTCCAAATATTGACTTCAAAAAAAATTCGCTAAATTTTATTTTTGCATTTCATTCCAACCATACGGTAGATGGAGTAGTTTAGTAGAAATAATTTATCAAAACTGATTTACATTTATGGTTTAAGGATATACTGCATGTCTATCTATAAACTCAACTCCACAATCTGAACAACGATCAAATTCCCACCAAACATATATCACAAAACGAAAGTCGTATGTATAACTAACTTTGTACAGGAAGAAGTACACAGGAAACTTATGCGGCTTCATCGATGGCATCCTTGGAGGCAATTGGGCCATCAAGGGCATCGTGAGATCCAACTAAGTGACCAGCGAATCCTCCTCCGGCAAGGTGACCAACATCTTGTTCAGTGGTAAGTTCCTTATCGGCGTGGTTGTTGGCCATACGTTCCTCGGGGGTACCAACATAAACCTCATCGTATTGGATCTTGGTGGCAGCCTTCATAACACGGGCAAGTACCCATGCTCCTGAGCATAGTCCAGTGAACTCAAGGAAAAGAGCAAGAACCAAAAGGATGTATGTAACAGGGTTGTTCAAGAAGGCAATGGGGAAGGCGGAAGCAGCCAATTGCCATGTGATGGAGGCAAGGATGGTGGTGATAACGGCTCCGTGGAATCCGTAGTTAAGGAAGGCTTGGGCACCGTCAGAGATTCCGAAGATGTTGTTACCCTCACCTGGTGTGATGTTAAGACCGGTGATGGAAGCAACCAAGAAGAAGGAGAAGACAACAGTTAACTGACGTCCAATCATGAATCCTGGAAGATTCTCTCCGTTACCCTTGAATAGGAGGTCGCATGTCTTCTTTCCGAAGAATGAAGTTCCACGCTCGGTGGCAGGAAGCTTGGCAACAGCGAAGAAGGCAATTTGCATACCCTCAAGCATACCAACAATGCACATGAAGAAGACGAAAAGGAAGACATTAACTCCGTTGGGGATGGATGGGTACTTAACAGTCATCATGGTACGTCCGGTGAAGAGTGCCTCGAAGACAACAGCTAAGCAGAATCCAAGGATGGCAAGTGACATAACAACACGTCCCCAGAAGAAGGCGAATGTGAATCCAGTCTTTGGTGGCTCGTTGGAGATGATTGGCTTTCCGGAGATGGCACTTAGGATGTTTTGGATTAAGTAGGATGAGTGCATGATTCCGGAGAATTCAACAATCATGGTAACATAAAGGGTGAAAAGTGCGAAGTAGTTGTTGATGAAGTCAATCATGTGGTATGAGGCGTTAACCTGGGTGGTAAGCTGTCCCAAGATGCATGTGAAGATAACCATACCCAATCCAATATCCAAGAAGACAAGCTTGACACCATCGGGTAATCCAAGAACATCAACTGTTGGGTCAAGAGGTCCTCCGCACTGGTTGATAACGAACACAACAAGCAATACCATGAACTGACGTCCCATGAGGTAACGGTCTAAGTTGTCTCCCTTGAATGCCAAGGCGGCGTTCTTGTAGGTGATTGGGTGGCTATCCTTGTATAAGTCGGGGTCAACTGGAGGAAGACCGACAAGGGAGGCTTGTTGACCTTCAATCATTGAAAGCCAGACAACAGCGAGGATCTGTGATAGTGGTGTGAAAAATTGCAAAGAACAAAAAAATAATGTGAGCATATCATGTGCACAAAATTATATATCAATTGATGCACCGTCGTCGTACACACAGCTCATATTAATACTTACACAAACAATCAAAGCAACCCATGGATTAGTCTCCTTGGCAACACGAGTGTTACCAGTGAACATAAGAGCACCAACAATAATGATGGAGAAGATTAATAAAGCAATGGAGGCAACATATCTGAAGATGGTGAAGGGTGTTAATGCAACGTCATGTGCAGATTCGTGAGCCGATTCCTTGACGGTAGAATCGACCACAGGGTCGGCGGCAGCAGTACTCATTGTTGTGTTGTTGTTATTATATGAATGTTGTGGATTGATGCTATTGCAAATTATGAGTTTAGAATATTGTTGTCAGTTGACCAAATAACGAACCACGTGATTTTCTTATTGATGGATCCTACGAAAATCCTGTTGGTATCCTTATTTCCATGACTGCCAATTTTATTACATATAAAGGTATTGAACATTTTTAGTAAAATTAATACCTTTCTATTTCATTTGCAGCATTGAATCATGGTATCTTGGATACTCATTCCGATACAGAGAAAACTTAGCCATCGCCAAATAAGAACACTTGGTACAGTGGGCAAAATACCATACTAATGGAATTGTCTGTACAGTGAAGAGGAAAGTCGAGGGAGTAAATGAGATTATATGTTGTATTTAAACTACTTCATCTGTATCTTTATCATCATATGTCTGTTTCCTAGGTCTGGTCTGATAAATCAATTTCATTTCTTTGTATAGTATCTTATCAATATCTGAGACAAGCTTATCTGAATCTGCCAATTCTCTTATTTCTTGATCATACAAGTCATGAATACCCTTCATGAATTTCTGACGAGCATGCTCTGCTTTAACCAATTCTTTAGCATCTTTTCCAATACATTCGGAGAATAGTTGTTTTGCATCTTTTGATTTGTTGCATTGTGTAAATAGTTCCATCATGAGCATATCCTCGGTTGGTTCGCTTGAGGCACGGGCAGGGTTTAGCATGACTGTTCGGTGTACTTTGCCAGTGCATATTAAAACCATTAACGCAACAAATCCAGGATTACCAATGTTGCCTCTTTTTTTCCCCGAATCATAGATTGTAATATTAGGTCTAATGTTCTTGTCATTATTATCCTGCTCCGCTGCTGCAAAGTTAATCCCAATCTGATAATCTGGTGGTTGTTGCTTCTCTGCATTGGGCATTGGATGTACGGACATAGATAACATCAAAGATATCTGGGAGATCATATTTTTGAAGAAAGCCTTGCATATGTGCCTCGTTTTCTTGATAGAATTGTTGGAATGCAGTGGCAGCTGTTTCTGAATCCTCCTCCATTGCTAATATTCCACTTGTCCCGAAACAACTCAAGCAAGGACTTAGTAACGCATCGTCCAGAACTTGTTTCCACTTCCACCTGTTTATCCGACAGATAATCCATGAGCTCATCCCCAAGTTCCTCAGTCTTCCCAATATGAGTTTTGAGTTCTGAACTCTCGTCTCCCTTATATAGCTCTTGAATTTCCCTCCCTCTTGCTTTGATATTATTCTGTTTTTGTTGATCAGGCCCACTGACTACTATTGACTTATCTGGATCTTTTTGAGTGGATAATTCTCCCAAAAGCTCTAGACCTGCTTGTCTATCCTGTGCTGCTTTAGCCGCGGCTGGTACTAACATTTCTGCCCTTTTATCAAATACAGTATCAACTAATCCCCATGTCTCAATAAAACGGAGCTTTACATTTGGATTTATGGCTCGTAAATCATCCTCATAATATTGTACCATTTTTGCTTCTAAATGAATTCTTATTGAATCTGCGGCCACCACAATTACCTCTCCGTCAATATCTTTGAGGTGTTTCATATATAGAAGGGCCTCACCTCTAGTTGTTGATTCGTCTGCATAACGCCTATCAACACCAAATGAAAAGAATACATTTGACAAACGAACTCTCACCCCCTTTCGTTCGGCATAAACTTCACATGACATCATTATCTTATATAGCTGTAATACACCATCATTACTTCCATGTTTTGTAAAATCCTCAGGTGATATACGAACCTCTCCAACAAATGTTACCACTTCATCACCACTACCGAATTCAACATCCTTCCATATACATGCCGACACATTTTCTGACAATTTACCGTCATCCATATATGTACCACCGTCGATTTGTTTTGCTGTGATGGTATAAATTAATGCATTTGTTTGCAAATTCACCATATGTTGTTGTTGTTGTTTTGTTGCATCTGGCGGCATCAGTGGCTGTACAATTTTATCTGCTTTATCTATGGCAAATGCTACAATTTGTTGGTTATTCATTTGTTCGTTAGGCATTTCTGCGGCGGCTTTAATAGCCGCCTCCATAATAGACGTAGCGCTAGCGCTCATTCTATTCCACTCTGACACTCATTTACTTTATGAGAGTTCGGCTCAGTGGTATCCTATGGTATCTTTTCCGTTACATACCTTTGTTATTGCTATAATAAGATAAGCAAAGAGAGTATTGAACGAGATGGCTACGGATATGATGGAGGTGGATCGACCAACAATCCCCTCCGATCCATGGGAAAATGAGCACATTTTGGCTGCTGGTGTTAATAAATTAGTAGATGAACAAACTGATACAACAACAAATGAAAAGAGGTCAACAACAACAACACTTCAATTAGAATTAGCAAAACGACAAAAGCCCGATACTTATATTCCAGATAAGAGATTAGTTGCGTTTAATAATGGCATTATACCTTCTTCTTCTTCTGTTGCACCATTTAAAAATAGTGGAGGCCGTCCGGATTGGGAATCACCCATACCTCCACCACCACCAGATCATAATTATTCTAAATTACTACATCAGGACAAAGCAGCAGAATATAATTCGATTAGAGATAGATTAGATGCTCTGGTTAAATTATCCCTTGGAATTAGTGATGATATGAGAAATAAGGCACCACCTCTTAGAGATGGTGGTGAATATACCAATCAAGATACAGCAGCCGATGCTTTTCTTCTTCTGATGAATAGATTGTCTTTAAACGACATACCTCCTGAACAGCGGAAGGAGGAAGCAAAACGATTACTTGGCGTTGTATCTAATATGGTAGATGATTGTGATGATATTGATGAATTCTTTGGAGGAGTAGGTGGAGGAGGTGGTGGTGATTTAGTAGTACCGTCGTCTACATTATCAACAGGGAATATTAATTCGACATCTGATGAGGAATTATCAGAATCAAACACCCCAACTGCTGTTATTGATACTGGGGATTATATAATTCAGGAAGAGAGGAATAATGGCACTAGTACAGCATCATCAGTAGTTGAAGAGGAAATGGAATTTGGATCTGGTGGTGATTGGCAGTCAGATGATTTAGCTGATATCGGTAGTGATATCACCACATCCGTTCCTACACATCTCACTAACAACTACCCTGCATTATTAAAATGGAGGAAGAATATCATTAAAGACTTACACAATATTGATGAAGTGAAAGAGAATATTGGCAACTTCTCTAAATTGAAGACAAAAGATCGGCTATCACTATCACATTACCCACCCATTGATCGAATTAAAGTGCAGCAACTCACTTTACTCACTGCACACCATCACAAACTTGGGTTACCAAATCAAGAGTTGAGGGAGAAGATGTCAAAAGTATTAGAGGGTCATGTTTATTATGAAGGGGAATGTAAGTTGTTTGTGCAAATCTGACTACACATGTAAATACAGTATCAGACATATCTCATATTACTCCTTGTCTTTTGTGTACTTAGTTGAAACGTCGATGAAAGCCGTCCGTAGGAGTGCTAAGGAGAAGATTGCCAAAGAAAAAGAGGAGGATCGACAAAGAATGCTGGCTAGACTTGCCGATATTGAAAAGAAAGCTGGTGTTGATTACTTTACTAAGAAAAGGGAAGCGCATGAGGTTTCAAGAAAAGAGAAGAAGGCGGAGAAGGACAAGTCTGAGGTGATGAACGTGATGGATGCATTAGTATTGAATGTAGTTAAAAGAGTGGAGGATGCATCTCGGGAGAGATGGAGATGTGATGTTTGTTTAGTAGCGATCTTTGATGATTATGATGAGGCATGCCGTCATGAAAACGAGTGCAGAATGATGGCAAATCTTCGTAGTTTATTGACCAAGGAACAATTAGATGATGTCAGCAGTTTACCAAACAGCAATCCTCTTACGGGGGTTACGGTAGTCAACAAAACAGATGTTTTAAATGGCCGAGGAACATCAGTCAACAAACACAACACGGAATATCGAAGTATTATCAATATATTCAGAGAATCGTATACAAAGTCTACTTTCAAACGTGAGAAAAGTAGGATTGCCCAATGTATAGTAACTGCATTCCGGTTTGTTTTGGTTATCCTTTTTCCGTGACTGCTAAACAATTTTAAAGGTAAAATTTACATTCTGGTGTTATAGTACCTTGCTACTTTATTTACAGAAAATGAAAAAGGATACCGTATGGTATCTTCCGAAAGATACCGAGAAAGTTGAGAAAGGCCTAATTTGCATCCAATAAAATCCTATCGCCGAATTCCGATCTCTATTTATTTCCAAGATTGCCTGGCCATTGTCTTACTTATGGCACCCTCCACTAGGCTTCTAAGTCATTTGATATATATGATTTGAGTATGAATACATAAAATTCCAAGGTTTGCTTGCATCTGTGAAAAGAATACTTTCTCTAACCCCTCTGACTCTGAGAAAATGAGATTGTGAACATAAAAGTCAGTGCCACTTGTAGTGCATGTAGACTCTCATGCTGTGCCAATGTTGCAATGATAAAAATTTGCTATAGTAGTAGAGGACCACAAACTTGAACTTAGAGGTTTTCCCTGCTATTCGATTCGTATGTTTGGGTGTTGCTCATTACCTTCCTGTGCTCTATCTTCCTGCCAGTGCTTGTCAAAGCCATCCCATGTATAGGTAAGGACTTGGGAATGTCTACTGTAGCATATGCATCACTCATGGTGGAGTTATAACAAGAAGGCTACACCTCAAAGACGAGAGAATCCCGACTTTTCAAGGGAAACCGAGCCATTCGATTCGTACGTTTGGGTGTCAACCACTACCTTGTTGTGCTCTATTTCCCTGCCAGTGCTTGTCAAAGCCATCCCATGTATAGATAAGGACTTGGGAATGTCTACTGTAGCATATGCATCACTCATGGTGGAGTTATAACAAGACGGCTACACCTCAAAGACGAGAGAATCCCGACTTTTCAAGGGAAACCGAGCCATTCGATTCGTACGTTTGGGTGTCAACCACTACCTTGTTGTGCTCTATTTTCCTGCCAGTGCTTGTCAAAGCCATCCCATGTATAGGTAAGGACTTGGGAATGTCTACTGTAGCATATGCATCACTCATGGTGGAGTTATAACAAGACGGCTACACCTCAAAGACGAGAGAATCCCGACTTTTCAAGGGAAACCGAGCCATTCGATTCGTACGT
>Ga0214478_100179_pt1 | contig 36220 bp, 27 predicted proteins | sample M1_20Mar14CPVII9_2_FD_178001 | JGI IMG/M metagenome (GOLD analysis project Ga0214478, IMG submission 178001) | Marine eukaryotic communities from Monterey Bay, California, United States - M1_20Mar14CPVII9sort6BwellD7 | ecosystem: Environmental > Aquatic > Marine > Unclassified | place: USA... | reverse complement strand
AAAGAATTAATGTTTATTATACATCATCTATATGATGACCTTACTCTGTGTGACTTTATAGCCCCCTGACACAACTATTCCCTATTCAAGCTTTCTTCTTTTACTTCCCCTTGCCACCACCACCACTCTCCTCTTCCTCCTCTTCTTCATCACTACTATCATCCTCACTTTCCAATATCTCAGGTACAAAACTATTCTTCCATCGTTTACCATGACTAGTCTTCTTCCACACATAATAAAATTCAATAACCTCTTTCGTATTCTTCGTCTTGACAAACTTGGATATAGTATGAAATACCTTCCCATGTAATGCTAATGCTGCTTCGAATATTGATATCTCGTATGGATTCCATTTTTCTATGACTGTTGGACGTCGTAGTTCTGATGTTAAGTAGCCTAATGCTGTTACTTGTTCAATTGGGTATTGACCAATGGTGGGTGTATAGCCGTATGGGCCTATTTTTGATATGGGTGGTAATGTGATTGATGATGCTAGGGAGATGTAATCTTCTGCCATTTGATGTGCCCTCCATCGTTGGGGTATGCCTTGTTCCTTTTGCAATGTCGTGGATGTGGAGTTGGGTGTATCGTTCACTTTGGAGAGGGGGGTATTATTATTGTTTGAGGCGGAAGAGAGTGGTGCGGTGATTGATACCTTCTTGACACCTAGATTTTGACGTACCGACCATGATGTTGCTTCTTGGTGATATTCCTCACCCCTAAATGTTGACCAATCAGATGCTTCAGAGTCGTCATCTTGTTCCATTTTCATGTCAACCTTGGTCTTTTTTGTTTCTGGCATACCACTAACCTCTTCCTTCTTTTCACCAGCGGCTAATGAATTGGTAGAAGTATTCCTACTACTAGATCCTAATAATATATCCTCCTCGGCACTCATTCGTCTTTTACGACTATCAGCTGCTTTAACTTCTTCTCCTCCTTCTTGACTTGTTGATGCCACATTACTTTCCAACTTCATATCACCCTCATCATCTTTGGGGGTATTCAATGGTTCACTTAAAGGTAACGATAGCATAGAGGCTGATACGGCTAGTGCTGCCCTTGTGGGTGTATCAAGGTCATCTTTCTCATCTTGTGGGGCAGGCTTTTTAGTCGTTGGCTGCTGTTCATTATCTTCAGGTTCACTAAACAAACAATCGGCTGTACTTTGTGCCAACGATTCTGATAGTGATGTTGATCGTTTATGCTCAGCCCTGGCATTAACTGATTTAGCACTAGCAGTACTACCCTGACTATTATTGCTATCTTGACTCATACTAAATCGACTTTTACGACGTGTTGGTAATTCAACATGAGGTTTCACATACTTTAGTTCGATATTTGCTTCTTTGCCGCCCAAACTATACTTGACATCGACCATTTTAGGTACTGATTTGTTAGTATCATAATGTATATTAGAGATTGTTCCATGTCCACCTGGTTTATTAATACCTGGCTGTGTTCGTGATTCGATGTTAACTTCTTGACCAATTGCTAAATTGTTGGTTGATGGTGAGTTGTCGTTATTGTTGTTAGTAAAGTGTGATGATTGTGGCTGAGAGCCGCAGGTTGACAATCCACCGCCGCCGCCGTGTGCAATATCTTCAGTGGATACGTTAAGGCGTTTCTTCTTTGGGATTGGGCTGCTTTCACTTTCCATCTTCAATTGCAATGTTATCGTACCTCTAGAGTATGGTTTGTTTATCAGCTCTCTGTTTTTTTTTTAAGGTTGTTGCAATCGAAGTCTTTAGCCACTAAAACATCATTAACTGCAATGAGACCCCTAACATCACACATATCTAATTAATGATTAGTGCAGTATATACTCTGCAAAGCATGGTAGCAGACGGCATTATCTCAATTGGTGGTGCTCGGTGATTGTGTACTCTTGATTTAGCGTACGAGAGTACAGAATACTCTTATAGAGAGCACTTGGCTATTATTTATTTGCGCTTGCGGCTATGGTTACGGCTGCTTGAAGACTACCGGAAGACATATCATTCTGATATATTGTTGTGCTGTTGTGGTATCAGCGGCGGCGCTGCGGCTACCAAGTTTCTACACACGAACAAAATAATGACAGAGAAAATTTGAACACCTTTTGCACAATAATTACATCGAACTGGTACATCTTACATAAAAGGGCAACGTAAAGGCGTCTAAGAATGTCTCAAATTATTGATGGTATACAATGTCTACCCAACCCTATATTAGCAGCGGTTGGCGGATATCTTTCACTTCCTTCTCGTCTATTATTTGTAGTAGCAATGACATCCTCAAAATCCAAACAGCTTGCCACATCACAAACAACAAGTGCTATATTATCCACATCAGGAAATAGCATAGACACTTTAGATTATTCTAAAATTGAACAAGAGACTGCTGCAAAATTGACAGATGACGATATACGCTCTTCCTTGATATGCCTAGATGCACAAAACAAACTAAAGAAGATAATTCTCACCGGCTGTCTCAATATTAATGGATGTTGTTTAGAACCATTACGGGGATCAAATGTCTTGCAAATGATTGATCTTAGTCTTGTTGGTAAATTTCAAAGTCCTGATACAGATGGTGATACTAAACTCTCGGAACAGATTGTAATTCCCATCCTGCAAAGTATAGTTGACGCAGATGGGGGTAGTTCGTTGAGACATTTGGTATTGAATCACAAATGGGACGATTATATGGACAGCGAAGGGTTTAGACGTTTAGTTGAAAGTTATTCTGAGCACCTGAATAGAAAGTCCTTTCAGTGCTCAGGTGAAAATTGCCATACGGAGGGAGGAGCTGTACGGCACGGCATTAATTGGCATAGCATACGCAATGGGGTAGAACCATGGTTTCACGGCAATAGTCAAAGCTACACTTGTTACGAATGTGGAAATATCTTTTGTCAAGATTGTGCAGACGATGGAGGAATGAGCAATTGCAATTTCTGTTTGAGACAATACTGTGAAACATGTGTACCTTCTGCATACTGTGAAACATGGAAGTGCAAAAATAGAGGCGAAACGGCATGTTCTGGTTGTCTTCAAACATCAACGTGCAGGGAGTGTGACTTTGAATGTTGCAATGAGTGCAACCACATTTCAAAATGTGATGAATGTGGTGAAGGAGTGTGTGACGGTTGTGATGAGCATGGCTATGGACTCATTCAAAGTTGTACGAATTGCAAGAGAGCTCTTTGCTACAAATGTTCAAGTATGACTCATTGTGGCAATTCACGATATGAATGCTATGGTGTTATGTGCAATGATTGCCACCCAAAAGATTGGGAATGTATGTGGTGTGATCACGATGATTCTGATACATTCTATTATCACTATAAAGTTGGACAGAAATGTGCGAACTGTCACATAAACAGTACAACCCATTGCAGTTACTGTGGAATGAAGAAGCTCAAAGACGAGGACTATATGTCTCCCTCCATTCCAACTAGCTATTGGACTACTCGTGGTTTTGATGAGGAACATGTTGAGAACATGGAGACAATACTCTTGCAGATGAAGAAGGCTACACTACAACTCAAAAGTGGGGAGCGTCTGGATTATGGCTACGAATCGATTACTCTTGGAAGAAGGCAGTCAGCAAAGGATGTGATTCATGAGCATGATGACATTCTTCTCCCACATTGGAAGGAATTTGTTGATGCCTTACGAATGTATAATCATGAAGCAGAGGAACGCAGTCACCGTGTATTATACCTTTATAACATTCGGCCAGACTCTTCTGTTATGGCTATGCTTACTCCAGTACTTCAATCAAAGGGATATACTTTAGAGATAGATAAATGATTGATTCCGTGATACAAAGATTATAAATTAAGTGATTATATGTTTAGACTGACTACTACATTTGAATCTTTCTAACCCCACTTGAGTAAGTTCATTACACCAAAAGTCAGTAATGCAACAGTAAGAAGTTGGTGTGGGGTAGATTGTTGTCCTGATGAGGGAGGATTAGTCTCATCAATATCATCATTACCATCATCATCTATCAGTGCTGGCTCAACAAAGAGCTTGATCCTACTTGCAAGCTCTTCATTCTCAGCAATACTTACCGTCATATTAGCAAGTGGCATTGTGTACATATCAATGAGATCTGGGGTGATGACGTATGTTGTAATTGGATCATTTAGATTGATGAGAAGAATCTCTACCGCCAGACCTGATTTGATATTGAAGATCGGACTGTCGATTGTTGTACCTTTGAGTATAGCCGTGGTCATGTTACTACCAGGAATAGGCTCAATCAAGCTATCTAATGTTGATTCGTCCATGAACTCCTTAAAGATCTGTTGACTCTGACATGGTAATGACCATCCAGGTGGCCAATTGAAACCACCCGGTTCGACATCTTTATTAATAGGAGAATCAAAGTATTGCAAGATTTGTGTATACTGATAGTCGGTACCCCAAGCTTCATTAGTATTTGTCAAAATGACCTTTAATGTCTCATTCATATCTCCATCGTTATACCATGCTTGATATTGGGCGACATTAATCACTAGAGATGGCCCATCGGTGAATCCTCCGTCGATAAAGTAGCCATCCCTTTCTCCACAACTATCAGGCCACTGGTTGCAAACAGCGAAGTTATCGAGCATCGGTTGGTTGTACATTCTAGCTATAGCCTTGTCATATAAAGCAAGCTCTAACATAGTTCCGTTTTGTTCAAGGTCATATCGTTCTTTTGAATACTTCTGAGAGTACACAGATGGGATGATTGGACTTCGACTACCCATAACTGCTGATGAGATTGATGCTACCTGCACAACTGTCGAATCTCCTGTACATTGACCCCCTCCACAGGAGTCTCGACCAAAAGGTTGAGCTAAACTATTTGATTTTGATGCGAATTCTTCAATGTTTGTGGTTCCATTCTCTCCAGGGTACAGATAGAAGTCTTTCCAATCACCAAACGAAAACTGAGAGGGCGTTGGGGCTCTACTAACATCCAAACTTCGTTGAGCCACATTGATGGTTGAGTATCTATACGACGTAGTACCAAAATCATCTACAATGTAGACAGCGGAGAGTGGAACAGTGTAGATTGTATCGTCATTACTCGGCCCAATGTATACCGCTGTCTCTGATGAAGATGTTTCATTATTACGAACCCTCGAGTTTGGTACCAATGCAGATTGGATGAATAGATGTGTACCCTTTAAATCATCAATCTTATTGTCATACCCTGCTGTCTTCTTTGTAAAGTTCATATCCCCATATGATTTAGATGTGTAAAGTAACATCTTATTCATCACTAAGAGGAGGAGGAGGAGGCAGAATAGATAATTAGAAAGAGACACAAGATATGCACACGCATATGATATGCACATCTCAAGAAACAAGAACAACTTACTCTCAGCCCAATCCCCACCAAAATATACAATTGTATGACATAAATCCGATAGATTCTCAACATCCACACCATCATCATCACCTAAATCCGTAAAATTGCAAATCTCCTTTCCCAATCCCAATTCTTCTGTCATTGTAGTTGATGTTTCAATAGTATCTTCTAACATCTGTTTGTACGCATCCATCCACTCAACAACAAAATCATATAATGCCGACGAATCATTAGCATGAACTACACGGTCATAGAATTGTTGTGAATAGAATAATTGTGTAGAGAACCAAGACGCGCCTGAAGTTGTGCTAATTGCCGAGAATTTGGATATGATGTTTAGTTTTTGGAATAGGTTCGCAAAACCAACACAAGCGAATTGACTTCTCCATCCTCCGCCGGTTGATGCCCATCGTAGTGTTGGTGCTGGTGTATTGATTTGTGAAGTAGTAGATTCTGCCTCATCATCATTAGAAGCATCTGTCAACAACGATACGAATAGCACGAGAAGGAGGAGATACATAAGATATGTGCAACTCGAAGGAGATACCATTTTTACTGCAAATTGTATAGTAGTTCCAGATAACCCAGACCAATTATATTATCACCCACCTTGAGCATCAATCAAGAAGCGGCAAGAATATCTACCTGCCTCGTAGAGTAAAAGATATTTTCGGCTTCGGCTTCTCATGCAGTATCCTTGTTGCAACGACAACACATCAACTATTAATTACACCTTTAATATACTTACTATGATAGAATGCCGGCGTCAAACTGCATTCTATTATACTGTATTGCAACAGTGAATTAGACGGCCAGGTGTTTGAACGCTATACTTTCAATTGATGGTGGCCTCTGTGGTCGGTATACTTTTCTCCCTCTCATGAAGTTCTCAACATGAAAACGACAGAATGCAAAGATGATGTTGCTGTATATGGGTTGAGTAAGGTTAGGTATATATCTCTAAAGCCTCGTCGTGTATCACTCTAGAAGCTCTTCATACTGTTGTCAATTTGTAGTTCATCGGCCACTATACTCCGCTGTCAAAACCACTTGCAATATGACATCCAAAACAGATCAATCAAAATCTACTGCAAGTATGAACATAACTAAATCAATATTACTCAAACATGGATTAATGCCGCCATATCAAAGTATACAATTAAGTACTGAACAATTCGAAAACTATCTAATCAAATTACAACAACAGTCTAATAATGTGCAGTCTATCACCGAGCCTACTACCGAGATACCACAACTTAAGTTAGGTGAAGAAACAACATCACAAATTATTATATTGCATTCCTACTTTTATAACTTTTGTACTCCATCTCCATCTATTGGTAGTATTGTTACTGTTTATTTGTTAGAATTACATCGTATAGACTTACTTCAAGATGGCGATGGTAGTGGAGGTAAGGCCGCGGTCAGTAAGGCCGCTGGAAATATAAGAGACATAAAAGAAGAATTGCCAAAAGAAACTATAATACAAACTCAATCTACATCGTATCCATACATTATTAAACTCCTCTCTTCTCGAAATACATCCAAGTTATTATTAAAATTACCCTTGGTATTTCAATTAAGTTTCTTTCGTATATTAATACGATTATTAAGTGGTGTTAGTAATGATGAATATGATTTGGAATGTTTATTTGATTTTGAAAGCTTGATAACTGCTGCTGATAGTGACGAGGTTGAGGTGGATTGTGACGTAGATGGAGATAGAGGTACAAAGAAGGGTAGAGTTGACATTACAGAACTGTTAGATTCGAAATGTAGACTATCCAACGAAGGAGATGAACAATCATCATCGTCAGATGATGATTCTTATAATTTCATACGCAAGTCATCCCTCGGTAGTACTAGTTCAAAAAGAAATAGAACTACCTCTAGCTCCTCCTTCTTTGACACATCTACTAAGTCGAAGTCACACCACAGTAGATCAAAGTCAAACATAAGCGGCAATGTCAGCGGTAATATCAATAGCAGTGTGAATAGGGCACGAACAACATCATCTGAAATTACAATAAGTCATAAACCTAGTAACAATAGTAAAGTTGAGGGCGGTGGTAACGGTAAGGCATATACGGCATGGTCATTCGGTCGTTGGACAAAGAAGAAGAATGCTCCTTTGTATTCTATTGTTAGGTACGTCTTATATATGAAAGTGTAGCTTGCCCGTTGTGCGTATGATATGTTCCTTTATTTATGTGACATATGATATGCTCAACTATTTTTTACTCAAACCGCACACTGTAGGTTTATATCCAATTCCAAATGGAATGACAAACAAGAAGATGAACCAAATATGATAACAAGGAGAAGATCATGGAATTGGATTGGTGATAATGTACGATTAAATAGTGAAGAGGAACGTGTCTTTAATGAGGAACATGACAAAGGTGAAGACGATAGTGGGGAAGAAGATAGCGATGAAGAGGAGATATTAAGAAGGAACAAGTATGAAAAAGAAGATGTTGTTGGAATATTGATACGTATATATCATGCTATATTACACAAGTGTTTAAAACAAGAGCAAGAATCAAGTGGCAGTAAAGAAGAAAGCAACACAGAGAGTGGAGGGCAATATCTATTGCTAGGTCCAGTATCACATCTTATTGGATTATTATGCTCGGCTAAAGTTTCTGTGAAGAATTTACGATTGTTATTGGTCCTAATCCTAATTGATGGCAGTGATAATACTCTTTCATCATCTCAACAACAACAGAAGAACAGTCCAATATTAAACTTGGCAAAGTTACATATCCTCCGAGCATTACGATATGCAGCCGAATACTCAATCCAAATCAATGGTATGTTAATTGACAAGCCTGGTCCACAAACCTTCTTCTCCTTTGGTCAACAACAACATAATGACAATAAGTCGTCTACATCAACAAAAACAAAAGGTAGTAAATGTGGACTATCATCATCATTCTCAATGCCATACTGGCCATTCAAATATGATTTCGGTATAGCATGTTGGTTCCGTGCTGAATCATTCACTGCATTTGACAATTTGGCAACAAAGACGGCTATTAGTAATAATCTTGATTATGATGATGAACAACATGTTATTTTGTTTAGTGCAAGGTGCAAGAATGGTGCACAGATTGAGATATCATTTAAACCACATTCTGTCGAATCATTAATATCATCATCAACAGCAGCAGGAGGAAATGGTACTGGGTCGGCTTTAGTATCCACAGCTGCTACATTGTTTGTTACTGTGAAAGATGCAACAACAGTGACCAACAAGTCATTGCGTAAAGTACGATTAGTAGGATGCGTATTATCCACGGGTGTTTGGTATCATGTGGCTGTGAGACTATCACGACCACGATTAAGTCGATTTTCATTAGCACCATTCTCAAGTAAAGATGAGGTATCTATATTCCTAAATGGCAAATTAATGCTTAAGGAACATATGAAGATGCCACAATTCCCATCTGATGGTTCACATGGCGGTAGCGGGAAGAGTGGAGGAGGATTGTTTGGTTCATCGATTGGTTCGTCTTCTACTGAATCTACCAAGAAGGTACCGTTGGAGATATCCTTTTTTTCCAACTTTGACGGACAAGCCGGAGCGTTGTATCTATTCAAGGATCATGTGTCCGAAGAAACAATCAATGCATTATACAAGGAAACTATATCATCCTCAGATCAGAGTAGTTTTTCACACTTTGGTTCGTTTGTGGATCGATGGGATACCAATCATGGTAAATTGAATAGCTTAACCAAGGCGGTTAGTTCAGCATCAATGCATTCCGAGTTACAAGATGTCATACTACCGAATTATTCAATGTTTACAGGAGAGTATACAGAAAAACGACAAATTCTATATGATCTGGTAGATGATGATGATATAGATGCAGATTATATACCAACGGCATTATCAAGACAGGCATTTGGATCCAAGTTATTAATAGTTTGGGATCCATGTCGTGTTAGTAATGGAATCTTGATCGATTCACACTTGGGAGCGCATGTGTCAATGAAAGATAGAGCATCGGTCTGGTCATTTGAAAGTGTTCGAGATACCATTGAATCAGTAGGAGGTATGTCACGAATACTACCCCTCTTTGAAATGTTATTAAATCAAGATACTGAAGGGGATAATATGATTTCATTACTAGCAAGAGGAGGGGTCACTGCCGACCATCCAAACATGATTATCCCAGGCCTCATCTTCCTCGTGGCATCATTCATCCGTGAACATGAGTCTAATGCATGTGAATTATATCGTTGTGGAGGGATTAATGTTATTGAAAAGCTCCTACATGATAACAAGAAGAGAGATATAGAAGCAGGGTCGGTTTATAGGCTTGGTGTATCATCAACAATAGCACAATACAACGCCAGTGCTTTACTTGATCTATGGCAAGCATCGCGGCTCAATTTTGCATTAGAAACAACAATCTTTTCAAGGCTCGTCTTTAATGTTCCTCTGTTACTCGGGGGTTTAGTTGAATCAAGGGGAACATCTTTCCATCGTCTATATCTGCCGATACTATCAGAAATTGCAATGATGAATGGGGACAAAGTTCGTGATTGTGTTGGTACTGGACAACTCTTCGATCTAGTCACAGAGTATTCTAGTAGTGGTGACAGTGATGGGGTACAACAAGATGTTGAGGACGAGGATCTGCTATTTCACGATCCCACTGCTGCATCATCCAAGTCTACGTTATCTGCTGCTGAACGAGTCTTTGTGGTGGATACTTTGTTCGGTATGATAACAATCATGCTATCAAAGAGATGCCCCACATCTGACCTCTATCCTCTGTTGACATTCATTACATACAACTTGGATCTAGAGTGGGAAGCAAACTCTTCTGATATGAAAAACAATAGCATGGATGATGGTTCGGCTACTCACAGTAATCGGTATCGGTCGACTGTCAAGGCTGTCTCGGTCCTATTCTTCTTACTACAAAAGCCGAACACGCCAAACCTCATGGATTCACTGGCTGATATCTTCGATAATGGCAATGGTGTTGCATCATGGATTCTCTGCTGTTTAGTCAACTCATTTGATGATACGATTCGTGGACTGGGTATCAAATGTTTGGCCGCCTATCTTCGTATTGCTACCAAGTCTGCTGCCAATGCCAATGTTGATGTGTCCAATACCGACAAATTACGATCAGTACCTTCCAGCCAAAAGATACAAAAGACAATGAAACTAGGATTAGAAGCCATTAGTCATCAGGCGAATAACATGCTATCAAATGTCCGCTCTGGCAAAGTTAATATCAAAATCATTTACAAGCTGCTGTGGCATTTACTGAAATGTCACCGAGAGAGACTTGGTCGGAACAGTTATGCCGCATTAATTTATCTCATCATCAACGATGGTTCTTTACCTTCGTCAACAATTCCAATATCAGATATTATTGTACCGAATAGTGAAAGACTGGGTGGATTCCGCTTAATCTTGGACGAATTAGATATTCAATCATCAAAGGTAGATCCGCGGCAGAGTATTAGAAACAAGTCGGGGGCAAGCACAGTCCTACGCCTCATTAGATTCTTACCTAATGAGCAGAAGGAACGATGGCTGTTTGACATACTAGCCTTTCTTCTTGCAAGCTCGTTGAGTGTATCCATCATTCTATCTTGTGATGATTGGCAACCTGTGCTGTTTCAACTGGTAGCAGAGGTTCTTGAAGAAATATACGGAGAGGATACCACGGATGAGGAAAATAGTGGTTCGGAAATGGGCATCCAACGTAGTCAATCAGGCCAATCAATGGTGAACACAGAATCCCTCTCCAAGCCATCAGTTAGAACTCGATATGATTTGTCCCTCAAGTTATACGCCACGCTCTTGGGTCATTGTGTTCGCCAAGGTGATGATGCGGCTTTCAATGCGGTCGAGATGGCAGCTTCTCTACAACGTGTTGATGCAAATGGTCAGGAGATATTTAGTATTCTGCTTAGTCACTTGTTTGCTGACCTCATTGAAAAGGGCACGGTTGCATCTGTAGAAAGGACATACAGCAATTCCGAGTCTAGAACTGCCGGTCGAAACCGTGCCTTGAAACAATCTGCCAAGCTCGTTACCCAGTCCATCCTATCCAATGGCGCCACTGGTTTGAATATGAAAGAAGCTGTGAAACAATGGCGTTGTTTACGCCATTTAACTGCTCTTACGGTTGCAGTGGTGACAGAGAGTGGGTGAGTTCTTTGTGATTGAGATGAACACAAGATGTGTTCATTTTTGAACGGATACCACCCTTGGTATCTTTTGTGTGTGTGCATAAGATGTGCCTGTTCTTCTAACCTTGCCTCTCTTCCCACCACTTGACAGGTTTGGGGTTGTTCAGCTGTTTGATTATCGTAATCAAGATGCTTCTGCAGTTGATGGCATAACAGGTGGTATGTATGGAATACGGCTAGATAATCTTGTGTCAGGTGTCAACTCCTTCGAAGCACTTGCTGGTGCCAAGCTCCACGCCAATAGGCCCCGAGATAGATATCGATATGTATCAGTTGTCTTGGCATCTGAAATGTTGACAATTCTAGATGCCTTCATCTTCCCTGATAACTTGGATGCATCACAAGCAGCGTCACAACAACATGGCCTGTCACTTGTCCGGACGACGGAGCCGCGGTTGGGCATTTCTCAAGGTACTCTCCTTGCATCTCTCGTTCGATTGTCACTCATACTCCTTGCATATCTGGAACCAAGTTCTGTCAAGTTTCTGCAAGCATGTAGTAGACTACGGTGCTTCCTCCACTGGGTTCTAGAGGTACTAAGAGAGAGCGTGGCCCTGGGTGGATATTCTGAGGCTTTTACCGAGCTGACTGCCCCATTAGATCGGATGATTCTTGCAGTTGTTTTGCAGTGTCACAGAGCTCTTTCAAGGTGTTCTGCAGTCCTTGCTGAGATGGAATCATCTCCATGGCAGAAGTACTTTAGTGACATTGAGTCTAGACAGAAGAGTATCAGGTAATAGTAGTTGTTTGAGTTTGGTATGGATTAAAGTGTAAGACTTGGGGAATCTAACTCAACTTTCTATTCATATTCATCAAACATAACAACAGACGCCTCTTCAGAGCAATATTAGAACTAAGAGAGATTGTACTAGCAGCATATAGAGGACGCCATGAGGTATTACGAATAGCCTTATCACCCTTGGGGTACGAGGCATTGGCAAATGGCTTAGACAATGATATCCCTTCCCCGAAGTCAAGTGAACCATCCAAGGAAGCGTCTCTTCGAGGATTTTTAGACAACACATGGGTATCAGGCTTTAATGATGTGGACGTTGATGTTGATGTCATAATACCAGAAATGGTAGCTAATGGACAAGTTCATGAGAATAGAGAAGCATCAAAGAGAGGCCGACAAGCAATGGAGGAACTGGCATTAGAGTCCAAGACCATCGTCAAGGAATATTCCAATCTATTGAACACTCCATTCACCCAATATTGTGAAACTCAACGCAAGTGGGCAGAAACTGATGCTGTTCGAGATCGTGAATATGAAGGTGATGTACTTGTGAAGAAGTTATCAAGCAAGTACCAAACAGATATTGTCGACCTGAACAAGTCAATGGCGTCAAGCTATTTACTGACAATGAAACGATTAAATATGATCGTACAAATCACAAACGATCCCTGGAATCAACCGAGACATTGGAAGTTCAATGCCCATACAGATCTACTTTATCGACGGATCTTATTTCAACCGAACTACAACTTTGACAATCACGCTAGTGCAAGTTATGAACTGAGTCTCGGTAAGGAACGAGAAATGTACGAACAAGAAGAAGCGGAGCGAAAGAAACGATTAGAAGAGGCTAAGAAGGAGCGTGAAAGGGCCGAGGAACTTCTTCGTGCGGCAATTGTGCCATACACTGAACCTGTAGAAGATGATGCAGAGGACGAGGAAGACGATGACGATGATGATGATGACAGAGCCGACAGCGACGGTTTTCTGGGTTGGAATCTATCAGAGGACAGGAACGAATCATTTGAGCACTCATCGAGTGGTAAAGTTGATGGAACTGAGAATGAAGAGCAAACAGATGATCCCCAGAATACATCTGCTGACAATCAATCAAGTGTAAAAGATATTGACGAGTCATGGGATCAGATAGAAGCTGCAGATTACGAAGAGGGAGATGAATCAGACCCGTTTGCATGGGCTAGAAAGTTCATGTGGGCTGAGGGAGAGCGCTATGTCCACAGCTTTGAGTCTATCGTAATGGTATCTATCCAAAATACAAAAGCTGGAACACTGTTACTCACATCTCATAGTATCTATTTCCGTCAGTTGGGTGAAACAATGGACGTGATGACAAAAGAGGCTGTCAAATCTGGTGACGAGAAGGGCAAGAAACAAGACATGAAATGGAAGCTTAGCCGCTTGACAGACGTACATGGGCGGCGCTATATGTTGAAAGCTCAAGCACTAGAGCTCTTCTTTGCCAACATGGAAGGTGAGACACTTCTTTGTTTCATATTATTGTTGATTCATTGTGGATAAGGTCAACCTTGACCACACTTATGATGCACAAACAAGCCGATACCATAGAATTTGGTATCCTTTCAAAGAAGAACACATCTCATGTTCACTTTTCAATAACTCACCCTGCTTGCTTCTTCGTTAGGTGTATTCTTTACTTTTAATGGAACCAAGGATAGAGATTTGTTCCATGCCAAGTTAAGGGGTAGCTGCAAGGCACCATTACTTCGGTCATTCAAGAGCCTCAATCCTCGATCCGTCTTCAAAAAGTCCAAGCTTACCGATCTTTGGCAGAAGAGAAAGATTAGCAACTTCCAATACATCATGGCACTGAATCTAATGGCCGGTAGGACTTTTAATGACATTACACAGTACCCCGTCTTCCCCTGGATACTTGCTGATTATACAAGTGAGACGCTTGATCTGTCTGACAATAGCGTATACCGAGATCTGAGCAAGCCTATGGGAGCCCTCAATCCTGACCGATTGGAACAGCTACTTGACAGATATGACGACCTTGACGGCTTCCCCGAGGAAGAAAAGTTCTTATATGGCAGCCATTACTCATCACCGGGCGTTGTCTTACACTACTTGATACGCCAAGAGCCTTACACATCAATGCACATTACTTTGCAATCAGACCGATTCGATTGTCCTGACCGACTCTTCTTTGATTTGGGTGGATGCTGGAAGTCTTGCAATACATCTACATCTGACGTGAAAGAGCTAATTCCCGAGTTCTTCCTCTGTCCCGACATATTCTCAAATACCAATGAATTCCCTCTTGGCAAAACTCAAACTAAAATTTGTGTTGATAGTGTGAAGTTACCACCCTGGGCCAAGGGATCACCGCATGAGTTCATTCGTCTACACAAACTGGCTCTTGAGTCAGATTATGTATCCGATAACCTACACCATTGGGTTGACTTAATATTTGGATACAAGCAACGTGGACCAGCCGCATTAGATGCTCATAATGTTTTTCATTAACTATCATATGAGGGAGCTGTTGATATTGACAAGATTACTGATGAGGTAGAACGGAAAGCAATAGAGGGACACATAAGCAACTTTGGTCAGACTCCAAGTCAGCTCATACCTAAAGAACCCCACCCGCCTCGGTCGTTTGTTGAGGATGAACCACTGCCTCTCTTTCAGGTGAGTTTGTCCCTTGTACATTACCAACATTGCTTTGAAACATTCACTAATTGCTCTTCTTTTGTGTGTTACTTAAACTTAGGATCTTCGTCTTGAAGAAATGAGATGTGATACTCCTAAGAAGCAATTCGGTGGACACAAAAACTCATCTGTCAGCGGACCTATTATCGGTATACACGCTCTTGGAGAATACATATTTGCCATTCACTCAGACTTTACCATATGCACATATAAATTGACTCATTCTCGAGGTTCGTCACCATTTCATTTCAAAACTGATAGGGCCCGAGAGCTAGAAAGCAAAGATATGAGCTTTTGTCATGCAAGGGCCAAGGGTTATGATGAAGAGAACCCCAATCAAGATGTATCATTTGCTATTGCACTTGGATCAAACAAATCTCAAGTTACCGGCAGTTCAGACCCATACCATCTTTTGATAAGCAGTGGCTACTTTGACAACTGTGTAAAGACTCATTCCCTCGACTCCCTGCAGTTGTTGAATAGTCTTAATGGAGAACACCGTGGACATATACGCTGTCTTGCAGTGGACGATGAAGGAGAGATACTGGTCACTGGAGGAGAGGACGCTACATGTCGTGTATGGATTGTTGATCATGATTCTCTTGCGTATGCAATTACGGACGGGTTCGTTAAGTCATCACTGGGCAGTAGCAACGATACATTTGAAGGCTCTGACAGCTCTCATGTTCATACCCTGCTTGGCCACGTCACACCTGTGACATGTGTTGCCATTTGTACCAAGTTAGATGTCGTAATCAGCGGATCACAAGGTGGATCTATCTGTATCCACAACATCCGATCAGGAAAGTTCATCCGATCGATGCATATTGATTCTACCACAAAAGAAGTACATGAGTCATGTTCTGGATATGGTATTCCAGTGACAAAGCTAGCAATTCATATAGATGGATACTTTGTTGCCCATCTTTGTGACGGTAGCTTATATGTCATTACCATTAACGGGCAACAACTCTTGAGAACAGACATAGAAGAGCACCTTACTTCTATGATAGTTTGCCCAAAAAGCGACTCAGTCATCACTGGTGGTAGTATGGGTTGTGTTAGAATATGGAAGCTTAGTGACCTCAGCTTACAATGCACTGTAGATGTCAAGAAGCACGGTTCTATTACAAGTTTAGCATTTGCCCATGACTCTGAATTCCTATGCATCGGCAGCAGTAAGGGGCTGTTGTCAGTTGTTTCGAGAATACCAGAATAGATGTATAGCACCAACAATAACTTATAATAGTGAATAATAGAGTATTCCATAGGCTATATATTACCGACATTTAGACTTTAATACTGATAATCTTCATAGACTGCAGCTTTATCCCTCTGATCACTCTTAATCTCACTCAAGTATGCTTGATAGGATTTTAACACTTGTGTATAATCGTCTTTTGATGCAAATCCTTTCTTGTACAAATCTTGGATCCTCTTCAAAGAATCAGTATATCCACCCTCTGCCGCAAGCATATAGTGTTTCAATGCCCTCTCCATATTGCCTGCATTTTGTTCTGTAGCGCCTAGATTGTGCCTTGCCATTTCATTCCCCCCCATAGCCGCCAGCTCATAGTAGTGTTTAGCCTTCTTCTTATCAACTTCTAAACCTTCACCATATTTATAAGCATAACCAATACTATTGTAAGCCATTGCATGACCAAGCTCTCCAGCCCTATGCCACTGTTCTAATGCCTTTGAATAATCTTGTGCGAAACCGCTTGACCCTTCAACATAGTAATTTCCAAGTTGATAAATTGCATACGCATCACCCTTCTCAATTCTTTTATTCATCCTTTCCATTAGCTCTTCGTGTGACCCATGCCATGGAGTCCTGCAGAATGGGCACTTTCGATTATCAACTTCATTGCCTTGGTTATCATATCGAGGTGCCAAAATACATCCACTGCATATCAATTTTCCGCAACAAGACATATATTTACTACCCGTACATAGTGTTGGTATTCTTATGAAGCATATTGGACAATCTCCCGTCACTAGTGGTGGTTGTTTGAATAGCTTTTCATCATATAGCTCGGCGGCACGTTTTCTGCATTCTTTTTTATGTTGTGGTCGATGGGCGATTTGACACTCCCTACTGCAATACCTCACCATCTTACATGCCGTACATGATTTGAGCGATAAACTAGCCTCCTCGCCCTTCCCACAATTGGCACATCTTGAATCATTACCTGAGGATGTACAGCTCATTATGTCCCTATGGTATTTACTGCAGATTTTAATTTCAAAATAATTATTTGCTTAGTACCTTAGAACTTAGCGCTGCGACGACGCTGGTACCACAACAACAAACCAATGTATCAGAACCGGATCGCAATGTGATATTCTGTGGTATTATTGTGTTTAAGAGCCAGACTTATAGCCTCAAAGGAGGTCGGTGGCAAATCCAATTTGCTAGATATAAAGAGTATCTCGTAATCTTGTACAAAATAAATTTTCTCACGAGTACGAAACAATAAGAAGTTACCATTCTGTTGTTTGTTGTTGCTATAATGTGATGATTAGATTGCTATTACATTGCTCTATATCAATGAGAGAGTTGCGGAGTTGGAAGTGAGCTGTATCATGTATTTTTATTAGAGTTAGTCTAATCATTACATTTGCCCCTCATTGCAATATCATTGTTTACATATGTAGAAAAAACATTCAATATGCCATCTAAAAGAGAAAGAGGAAAACAACGCAAAGCAGCAAAGGACATTGCCATAGCTAACCGTGACAGTGTTGCGGCCGTAACAAATGATGCTGCAAGTGAAACTATATTGCAAATCCAAAGAGGTAATACTATTGCTACAAGACATGCTATTGATTATGCACCACCCTCTTATGCCGAGAGCGGAATACTTCCATCGATACTTGGTTTTTTAAAGCGCTGTGAAACGGAATCGTTTGCTGTAGTCATTGGTAGTGTACGAGGAGATTTGAATACACCGGTATACTGGATTAAACTCCTTATTTGTGCAATTGAACATGAACCGAGTTGTCGTATGCAAGTTGCACAAAATATTGGTCCTATGGTTCGGTCTATGTGTGCAGATACTACGCGCCTTTTCTTCAAGAGTACTAAACATTGGAAAGAGTCAATATTAGAATTTGTGCATTTAATTGCAAGGATGGTGTTAAAAACAGATGGCCGTCTTTACCCAGAGCAAAAGAGTGTTTTCGACACACTTCTGCAACATGAGGGATTAGTTGAAAGTATTATTCAATGGAGTTTCTGGGGAAAGGAGTACCGACCTGATATTGCAGGGTTACTTAGTAGTCAACATAGTGCAAAGATTTTCTATTGGGGAGAAAAAGTTTCGTCCATCATTATTGCTAATGCGGTCGGTATCATGGGGTCCCCAAGAGATAAGAAGATGGTAGAGTTTATTTTTTCATTACCAATTGTTAGTAAGGATTATGATCCCACCTGTATGGTCTCATATGTGGCTGGTTTGATACAACTACTAAAGAAGATTGATGATAAACGTACAAGAGATAAGTATGACACTGAATTACGAGTCCTCGTTCAGACCACTTTGGACTTAGTTGACAAAGGAGTTATTAAGGAGATGATTGATTTCGGATTGAATAATACAACCGACTTGTCTAGTGCCAAGTTTGCAGTGAATATGGCATATGTTATGGTTCTTCAGAAAACAAATTCAAGTATTGATAAGAAGATCCTGGCAAATGATACCCGTGTAGCCTTTGCCGTTCGTGCTGGCTTAGTTGAAATGTGTTTGAGTTTTGTTGAAAGGTTTGGCCAGAGTAGACTGTTTAGTTTGTCGAGAGGAGATGAAAATTCTCTCTTCCAAGAGATTCAGCGAACCATCGAAACTGTATATCTAATATCTTTGCACAAGAAAACGGCTAAGGCTATTGCTAGCAAAAGAGTAGTAATAGAGAAGGAATTATTACGATTGAGAGGCAGGGATATTCCAAATCATAGTGATTACGATTATAAGGACAAGAAGCTTCTGTACTTGGCCAAAAGTATTCTCGATCTCAGCGGTACCTACTGCTGCCGCTGTAACAAATCTCTGAGCAAAACAGAGGTATTGCAATGTAATGGTTGTAGTGGTATGGTATACTGCTCAAAATCTTGTCAAAAGGAGGATTGGTTGAATGGTCACAGTCTAACATGCAACAAAAAATTAGCAATTGATCAGCCAGGTCGATTTCAAGGATTGTACTCATTACGCGGAGTACAAGTTAAAGATGAAAGAGCTGCATCAAAACTGAAGGAGCTCAAGAACAATATATCAATGATTCAATTGAAACTCTTCCTAGACAAACGGTATGAAATCCAGAGCCGAGCACATTCTCTGGGCATTCCTTTATATGATTGTGTGGTAGTATTTGATCTACAAAAATGCCCCCCTAGTGTCGAAACAAAGAAGTATACGAGTGCCTATGATGCCTCTACCAGCAAGCATTTTGAAGAGACTAGGTCAAAAGACAACATTACTTGTATTTATCATTCACCTCATTTCAACGGGGAATCTGGTACACAATTCGTTCCGAACATTTCCATGCAACGACTGTTTCCCCACGAATGGTTATCGGGGAATCGAGTAATTAGGCATACTGATGGATCATACACAATCAAAAAGTGAACTGTTTGGCCACCAGTAGTATTGCTCGGGCAAAGCACATATTATAACTAGTTCGATAAGAAGTTCTTTTTATTATGGTCAGGTCTACAGGAGATTTCTTCTCGGCACATTACACATACGAACATCAATCATTTGGTTACACTAAGTAGATATGACTAAGAAAGATAACAGACGAATTATATTTGATTGTAATCCCTAACCTTATTAAGTAGAAACCAATGGCCTCTCCTTTCCAGTCCAATTCACATCAAACATAAAGTAGGGAGCGTGGCACAAAAAGTTGGTGCCGTTCACTTCTCAAAATCCCACACAAACATATACAGATGTGGATTTATCCCTTCTCTTTATTCGTCACCAGTCTTCAGTCCAGCCAAAGCCTCGGCGGCATCGGCAGCCTCTCCACCCTCATCCGGCTTATCCTCACCAGCTAACAACTTCTCCATCTCCTTCTGATGTTCTTCATACTTGGCCTTAAATTCATTTGCAATATCTGAATTGGCAAATCGTAATGCAAACACCTTCTCTTCCAATTCACCATCGGCAAAGTCATAACAACTCCATACCCAGGAACGATCTGATCCAGCATTTGGTTCTAATTTAATACGTGGATCGAGGGCGTGGTTGGCAATTACCTTCATTGTCTTTTCCTGTCTCATTAGAAATCGTAAACGTTGATGTTCACGATGACGTAAAATACGTGCCTCACCGATACCACGCTCTCTCCATGTCTTCGTTCCCGTTCCCTTGTCTAGTAATGTTTCCCCATAAACGAATAATTTGGAACGGTAGTTGCAGAGAGTTTCTTCCTCTTCTTCTCCTGACTTTACCTCAACCTCTTCTAACTTTACCTGTTGTTTAGTGAGAAGGAGAATGGGTTGGTTGGATTAGAAATGTTGTAAGGGTGTAAAATGTAATTGAAATCACTTCCGTCAAACCTCCCCATCAACAAAACACAAAAACAAACACATCATATGGCCAAACTAAAATAACTTTCGTATATGAGGGGAATTTCAACTCAGACAGCCAAGGGTTGTATCTGCATATCTAGCTACTACCCCAGATTTTCAGAAACTCTAGTCCATGTAAAGTCATCACTGTTGAAATATACCCCCTCAAAATATTATATAAAGTCATCAGCCCCTCGAAACAATCCATCCTAACACAGCCTAACATACATGCAGACACCCCCTAATTACTCCACAAGCCAATTTAATACCAATTCAGCTTGGATTTGATTGATTATCGGTTGGTATTTAATCCGTAAATGAGGTTAATATCCACCCTCCGATTCTCAAATGAAGGGAGTCACCAATCACCAATTTTCTAATAAGCGGTATGGGGAGCTTAACGCCTGCGCCACTTAAGGCCACTACCCGAAAAACCACACCACGACTTTTATTATTTATTTAATCGGTTGGCATATAAACCTCGGTAACCGAGGCTAATTCCCTTAATATCAATCTTAGTTTGGGTGCACCATAAATTGTATGGTTGTGAACATTAATTTGTTGATGTTTATACCAACACGTGCCACCGCCCCCGCCCCCACAATAACAATGATACCACGCACATAATATACTAATAATGCACGATATACCCCATCCTATACAAACATACTAAAACAATCACACAACAATATAAAGTAACAACTTACCACCGGTTCAAAAGTAGCAGTACTTTCTTCCTCTTTTGGCTCTTCCTTCTTCTTCTCTTCTTTTGCCGGTTCTTCTTTGGCTGGCTCTTCCTCCTTCTTCGCCTCGGCCGGTTCCTCGACCTTGGCCTCGACCTTCCCCAGCTTAGCCTCTTCTTGATTGGCCATCTTTATCTCCTAAGGTATTTGCTTTGCTAAGTTTGTGGTTTGGCGGAAAAAATTATTCTTTGGGCGACTTACTTTTGTAATTTGAAGCCCAAGGGATCATTTTTCCGCCTGCCTTCGGCCTTCAAACAATTGCTGTAGTAGTCTTTACTTACAACCTAACAACTACTTACGATAGAGAGCTGACAACAGTCTTTAGTAGAGCCCGTCTATATAAGGGTATTCGAGCAGCTCAGTGGCGCGCGCGAGTTGAGAGTAGAGAGAGAGTGACACATCTTGTGCACATCTTTCGAAAAGGCTCGTCCGACATCCTAGATAAGTTGTTTGTGTGTTTGTAGTGTTTGTGGTTGGCGGAAAAAATGATCCTTTGGGTCTTACTTTTGTAATTTGAAGCCCAAGGGATCATTTTTCCGCCTGCCTTCGGCCTTCAAACAATTGCTGTAGTAGGTCTTTACTTACAACCTAACAACTACGATACGATAGAGAGCTGACAACAGTCTTTAGTAGAGCCCGTCTATATAAGGGTATTCGAGCAGCTCAGCGGCGCGCGCGAGTTGAGAGTAGAGAGAGAGTGACACATCTTGTGCACATCTTTCGAAAAGTTTAGCATCAACCTCTATCTTTGCAACTGCGAGCACAGTAGCCTCTATTCTATCATTACTACAGATAGTATATATTAAATCATGCCAATCTATCTATGTCAACCAGGCACAGCAACAAATGAACCATGGCGTCATGGCGTACAGGTATATGAACGTCCATTTCCAATGCCTGATGATACTGACAACCAAAATAACAATAATGCACCAAATTCAACTAACACTGGTGGTAAGTCCGCGTTTTGTATTGTTTTGTCGAGTGTTACAGTGTGTTTAATATGACGAGGTCGGCCATTTATAAATCCTTCATTTTGAGCTTTAGTTTGTCTTTTATTTGATTCACCTTGCAAAAGCCGCATGTACTAACAGAAGTTTCCGTCTCTATCATCACTGAATCTTGATAACGCGCATCTTACCTGGCACGTAAAACCCCACTCCTCCTTCATTCAACTATACTACGGCAGCAAATACTACCAATAATACTGCTAGAGGTCCAGAACAGATTGTAGTAATGATAAAACTACCACCCACCCAACTAATCAATGCACCAAACCAAAATACCGCACAACAAATTGCCATTGATAATGAAAAAATTATAGCCTTAAAACGATATCTAACTGAATTCATATCAAGTCCAACTGATCGGGTACTAGTATTTTGCAACAACGGTGAAGACAAACGTAGAGGGTATGAAATTGGATCAAGAATTGCACAAATGGGTGGATCAGATTTCCCTCTAGGCTGTACAGAGGGTATGGGAGTTATAGTCGAAAAGGATTTGGTTCAAAATTATATTGATGTTGATAACTTTTTAAATACTACTGAAGGGAACAATCATGCTTTGGTTAGTACGTTGGTGGTGGATAATGGTGCTGGTAAGTTTATGTCGCTTGTTACTTAAGAGCCTGTGATTTAAAAAGCAATGTTCAAGTCTTAAACAAGTTTTTTGATCCCCTTCCCCAAAACAATACAATACAGAGGAATACCTCAAAGAGCGTATCGCCGCATGTACAACTCCACCAAACATTACAATGGTCATTAATTACGATATGCCATCTTCCATAGAAACATACACATCACGATTACAATATACAAACAAGTCAGTGGTTACCTTCTTCAGCACTGAAAATTCAACACAATCCAAAGATTTAGTAAATGTATTAAAAACTCATGGACAGAAGGTACCCAAGGAATTAAACCAGGGCAATAATGAAAGAGGACGTAGACTAAATGCCGTGCCGGTACGAGATGATAGTCATAGTCCTGCACCCGAGGGACAGAATAATAATAATCGCCAACAGCAATTCCTTAATGCACGTGGTGACATGGCAGCATCCAACTCATCCGATGATGAACCTACAATTACACCACCATCCCAACAACAACAATCACAACAACAGCAAGCAGCTCAGAATGCAATACTATCATCAACTACACGCTACAATATACGTCCCAATCCAGTACGACGAGTACGACATGCCGAGGTGGTATTAGTAGATCAATGCATAGTTGCATACGGCCGGTCATGGTTACGATTACGTTGGCCAGGATCACAGGGTGGTTTTGGTGGTTTTGTTGCATTGAGTAAAGTCGAGGATATGATTAAGTTAAGTGGTATGGATGTTAATATTACAAAGTTTAAGAGTGAAGAGTCGGTGGTGGAGGAGGTGGTGGTACACGAGGCAAGAGGAGGGGATAGAGTGGACCCTTCATCATCTTCTGGTGTACAACCCACTTCAACAACGAATACAACAACAACAATAGCAGCAACCTCCACAACTGAAACTGCACTGCTATGTCAAGAAACTAATACACATTATCCAACATCGGATGTTATGAAATTAATGGCCGTTTATGATGATGGATTAAATGGCACCACGCCGGGAGTGGTGGAAGAGGAGGATGGTAATAATCCAATGGGTATGGAAGATTCAATGGGTTCGTTGGAGAATGGAGATGTAAGTTTATCTGCTGCTTCTTCTTGCTTGTACTTGGGTTGCTCTTGTCGTAATCGTTTTCTAATCTCACCCTTCGATGTTCTTCTCAAATTAAATTGACAGCCCATCTTTTGTCGAATCTGCCGAGAGGGTATCCATGATGTTAATTATGATTTAGAGACCGTTACTCAACAACAACCAGTGGCACCGGCTAATTCATCAAGTGAAACAGCAGCAGCAACATCACAGAGAGATCAAGTATTAGCAGCGGCTGAACAACGGCTATCATCAAATGCTCCTTCAAGAGAATCGTCAGCGGCTGATCAATGTCGAATTATCCCTACAACAGATACCGCACCCGTCGATCATCTTGCCAACCTACCACCAATTGTATTACATCATCCAACCGCCGAGAATCCCTTATTAGCACCATGTGACTGTACGGGTACAATGGCATTTGTTCATTACCTCTGTATTGAACAATGGCGTTGTCGATCACGTCATCCGGGGGCACGAGGTGGATTAAACTGTGAAACATGTGGTGCCGAGTACACATTGCCACCACCTCCTACCCGTCCAGCGAACCGTAATGACTTAAACGGTGGTGTTGGTGTAGGCCCTAACGGATTAATGGGTGAGGAGGATTGGTTAGATGCCATGCCACCACATGTCTTGGCGGCATTACGTCGTCCTCATCCTGCTTGGCAGTTAGGTGCCGCGGTAGTACGACGTAGATGGTTACGTCCGGTAGTTCCCATCCTTGTTAGTCCATTGGTGGCATTGTATTGCCGTGCAAGACGTACACTTAAGAAACGGGGAGTTAGTCGACGTCGATGGGCATGTAGTCTGTGCAGAAGGAGGGCACGTTGGAAGTGTGTCCGATGTTTGAGGAGTTACTACTGCTCAAGACAATGTCAGAATGTTAGTTGGCATATTGTGCATAAGCATGTTTGCTACAAGCCCGTTCGTTTTTGGTGGAGTGTTGTGGTATATGCTATTGGGATTATCATGGCAGTTCCACGACTTTTGGAGGTGAGTTAGTTGTTTGTGGAAACTGGGGGGACTCATGTCTTATCTTCGTCTTCTCACACTCACATCACATCCTCTTCATGTCACATCCTAGAACTTTCCCATCTATGACGCCATGGTCACCCTCTTGCCTGTCAACTTCATTGCCTTGGGTATCACCTTTGGAGGTATTGCTTCTGCCCTCAAGCGTTCCACAGGAGTTGATATTCGTGGCCGAATGCTTGAAATCATTGTGGTGCTATTAACATCGGCACTTACTTTGGTTACATCTGGTTTGGTCCGTGGATACTTTGGAGATTCCTCCCAATGCCTAGGTGTGTTGACACCTTTGGTGAAGCAAGCAACTGAAGAAAAGTTGTCAAAGATCCTAGACTCGGATTTTGATGACTTGGAGGAGGTACTCCGTTTCAAGGAGAGTGTACTTGAAAGGGGAGAAGGCTTTATCGTGGATCAAGGACCATTCTACCCAGCCCTCTTGAACAAGGTATTGCTTGACATTCCCTTCAAGCAACTCCAACTTTGGTATCAAAAGTGGGACTTCATTGTTTCCAAGCTTGGTTTTGTTTCTCATCGTTTCATCTGTGTTCCCACTGCAGATGGCAACACAGACTACTCCACAATCGGCTGCTCACCACCCACACGTACGATCAATCCACAGTTTTACAAGGATGTGAATTGTTCTGCTGATTTGTCACTTGTCTTGGGTGCATGGTTTGCTGCACTTGGTGTTTTATTGATTGGTAGTATGTATAGACAGCTAAGAGGAGCAAGAAGGAATGTGGCAGCCGCTGCTCGTGGTAGAAATAGGCCTCATCAAGATTAAAGATAGGACTATTGACAAGTTAGAATCAAACCACCAAGTTTTGTTTGAGTAGTTAGATAATGTTGACCTTAAAAACTAGCTGCTACCATTTCTAATAGACTGAATAAGTATAACTCTACATAATGACTGGCAACTGAATGCTAATCAAGTCAAGACAGTGAAGAGGAGGAGTGGAGGTCAACGGCGAGAAGAAAAAGCAAGATACCAAAAGATACCGAATCTTTTTAATGTATGACGGACATGAGTTGAAGATCTTTTTGTGAGTTGTTTGAATGATGCGGCGAAGGCGAGATACAACCTCATCAAGCATACTATATCATCATATCTCTACTTAAGTGTATCATTAGTACTTTATTAATACTTTAGGACGGTAGAAAAGAAAAGGCAGGTCTACAGCAACGGAGGAGCTCTACAACACAAAATATCACATCCACACAGGATAAGATCTTTAATTGTTGAATCAAGAAGTATGATTCTACGTCCATTCATCACACAGGCTGCATCATCAGTAATACCACCTCTACCTCCCAACATTGTATCAACGTTGAGTAATGTTCGAGGAGGGGCTGTTGCGGGTGCTGCTCTACAAGTGAGTTTATCGTATGATATGTGCATATCTTGTGTATCTAAATTATTGCAATTGACAACACACATCACCGAATTCATCTGTATACCAAAACAGGCTGGTGCTGCTTTTGATATGGGGTTGGCTAAGGTTAGTATGTATTGTTTATCTAATGAATTCATATGTATTCAATGATAAGTGTTTGTGATTTGAGTGCTTCGCATTTGGCCTTCATCGTATCTTTATTTGATTGCCTTTGCAATCCACATGTTCTAACATAAGTTACTATCATCTCTCTTCTCATCCTAAATTGGCTAAGACTCGTTTAGAAGGATTGGCGTATGGTACTGTTACTGCCTTAATGTGAGTTTGTAGCATGTAGAAAGATTATGAAAAATGACATATGATGTGTCAATTAAGAGAAGAACATATCATATGCACATACTGACTGACAATCTGGTTTCTCTTCTCAAAATGACATATTGTCAACATTCAATGGCATTTGAATACTGACAATCTGGTTCCTTTTCCACATCAGAATTGGATCATCACTAGCACTATTCAAGTGTGTACCCGAACGAAAGAAATCATTACTTCCTCTTCCGTCAAAGGATGATATCAAAGCTAGAAGATTGGCTTTGTTTGAGAATACAATAAGAATGGTATATAGTATGTTAACCTCAATTACCGTAGCTCTTGGTTGTTATACAACAATTGTCTTTACAATGATGGGGATCTATTCTAAAACTGCATTAGGTATGGGATTGGTTGAGAACTATGTCAACTTCTTTAATAGCTGTGCAAAGTTTCGAGTTTGGGGGTTCTATGCATTCATGGGAACGCTGATGACATTTAGTTTAGGATGGGTACTAGCACTGATTCTCTGTCATGAGGGTGAAATGAAGTGGTGGGTGGCTATACCTCCGTCGATTATTACATTACTGGCTACATTACACTTTAAAGAGATATTCAATCTAGCAGGTACATTGATCTTTTCAAGCTAATAATTGGGAAGTTGGTATGTTCAAGTTCAAGGCTTGGGATAGAAAGAAGTGTTAGTGTTATGATTTGGCTTTGGGACACATATGTTAAGTGGTCGATCGAATCAGAATAGGCTGTAATAGTAATAGATACCTTTAACTTTAACTAAAAGGACTGAGACTCCCTAGTGCCAATCTCTTCTCTCCACTATGATATATCCCTGCAGAAAGGATCACTATCATATTGCCAGGTTTCTCAAAGTCTCCACTTTGTATGGTGGTGGTCTGGTGATACACTCTATTTATTCTCCCAAAAGGATTTTACATAACGAACATGAAAATGAAAATTTAAAGTGGAGAATGAGCTGAGGCAAAAGTAAACATATTATAGGGTATAAATCAGTTTTTAACGTTCTTTAGATTGTTGTGATATCAGGGCGTCAGGCTTTATATTTAGTGCGTAAGATATACTCAAAGTACTAAGGGAGTACAAAAATTATAAAAGTTATCTAATACTCTTTGATATTACCTCTAGAGTTGGTATTGTTTTGCTGTATATATACCGACTATACCGCACTAAGGAAGAGGAGATATTATACCATGTCATCATCACAACATCCTGGACGAAAGCGTCCGAGATTTGATTCTAATAACAATGTCAATTCACAAAATAATAATTGCAATACATCAAACATAAACTTACTTTCATTACCAGACGAGGCTCTCAACAATATAATATCATACAGCTTACCACAAAAGGAATGTCAGGTATGGGAGTGGATTGGCAGGCTTAGTCAAATATGCCGATCACTCAGACGATTTGCTAAAACATATGCACCAACTCGAATAGTGTTAAAGGACTTTAGAAGATATCCTCGTTTAAACAGCGGCAGTGATAGATCTGTCGATGTTCGGGTAGAGTTCCTTCAATCTCTTCATAATTGCAGTTGGAAACGACAACATTTAAAGGAGTTTTATGTAAATTATGAAGCTGTTCTTCGAATTCCGATGGAAGAGCGGTTTGAAAGAAGACATTGCAGTACTATCAAAGCCTTACTCCGCACCCTTATCACTACACCATCATCTTTTCTGGAGCTTGAATGGTTAGATATTGAATTACATGATGAATTTTCCAATGATTATCATTTGGTTAATGCAGAGTCTCTTCAGCTAATACCAGATGCATTACCTGCTCTCCAAAAGCTTTGCCTTAGTAATTGTTTCAAGAAGGGTATTGGAGAAATTAGTCCCCACCAGTTGAGGCAGTTCTTCGCTAATTTGAAGAAACCATTGACTTCTCTATCACTATGTGGGCCTGAATGGATGACTGATGCTCATGTTGAGGGCATCATGTCTATTATTGGAGAAAACTTAGTACGTCTTGAGCTTGTGGACTGTATAGCGTGGGATGTCGCACAAGAAGAAATGCTTTCTGACAACAGCCTCGTTCCTATTGCTCATCATTGTAAACAGTTGAAGTCATTCTCAATGGTCGGTTCGCACATTACATCTCGTGGTCTTGAGATGGTCCTCAGTGCTAATATGGGCATTACAACTCTGAATCTATCATCCAATAGACGGCTTGATACCGGAACTGTAGATATTATATCTAAATATTTGCCTCGTTTGGAGGAACTCCGCAATTCCTGGTATAACGGAAGAGAATGGTTAAGTGATGCTGGTTTAATTGCCCTAGTAGATGCCCAAGAGAAGGAGTCAGATGGCTCGGGTATCTTTCTCAAACTTCTGAGTTTGAACAGCTCCTATCTCACTATTAGGGGGGTTAAACATGCAATTGAGAAGGGCGTGAAGGAAATAGAGATAAATGAAGGGGAACTTCACAATTCAATTGTAGACTTGGGCTCTGATGTAAAGCTTTATCAGGCTAATCATCTCTATGTGGACGGCTCAAAATATGAACGAGGACTCAGTCATTTATAGACTATACAACTTGTTATCATACCACTAATAAGTATTAGTATTAGACAATAGTATACCTCAAAACAATCACTTTTTTACTTTATTATTATCTGTTTAGTTAATAGCCCCCCTAAAATTGTCCAGTACTATACCATCACTTGCAACTACATATCGCAAGATATCAATGTTCTTCTTCATTTCTTCTCTCCGCATAATATCTCCACGGTTTCCCCAATCATAGACGAGTCAGCTAACAACTCCATATCGAATACCAACCTCGTCTAGTTCCAAACAGATCTTAAGATATACGATCCTTGGTCTGTTCATCACTTCCTTCCCCATTCATTCAGCGTTTAGATGCTGAAATCAATTGAGATAAAATCTCCTTGGCATACTTAAGTCTCCTCGAGACATCACTATGCTGCTTATTTGCAATCTCTGCAATACTGTGTACAAATCTATTCTTCTCCTTGTCTACAAAGGTAATAAGGTTTCCCTCCGATGAGATAAGGACCTCGGTCTGGTCGTGGAATAAGACTTGGATAGTACCATTGCTTAGACGGAAGAGCATGGCATGCTTTGTCTTGATCCACTTCTTCATGAATACAATTGGTGCAGTATTAGTATCTTCATTCCCATCCCCAACACCCTCAGATGGAGACACGGCAGAAAGAGGCTGAACTTCCCCAGCATCCTCGGCACGTTTCTGTTGTTCCAAGAGGTAACTACGAAAGTGTTGTAACAACGTCACCTTCTTCTTGAGTGTATCTTCAGGATAGTCATTCACAGTATAGGTTGATACTGGTTCCTTAACTCCACTTCCGTCAGCACCAGCCTTTCTTCGTTCAACGTACACAAAGTTATCACCCTCAGCTGCATGAACAGCCTTCGTCGAGTCATTAAAGTAAACACCCGAACTTCCATCATTGAGTAAGAACCCCAACCCATACTTGCTCGTGTAGTCAACGTACCGTGTGACCCACTTGTTGGCACCCCACACTTCACCACCCTTCAATGGACATTCAACCTTGGGTCCACCATTCTGTATCCGTTCATAGTTGATTAAGCATTCTTCTAATCGGCTGTGCATCATGACAAGTTCATGATTACCATCTGAGTTAGACGGATCAGAAGGCGAAGACTGTTGTGCAGGAGTACTACTAGCAGTCTCCTGAGGTGATAGGAGAAGCTTATCATCAGGAGTAGCTGACGATGTGGGAGGTACTGCTGCCTCGGTAGTAGACGAAGGAGGTGGCATATCCCGAACCTCATCATCTCCAAGACCACAGGATGCCATTTGACTTGTCAATTTGTTCACGGGTGTGGTTGTTGCCACAGTCTTGGATTCGACAGCCTTCTTAGACACGGCTGGCTTATCATTCACATCATCCGAGAAGATGTTAAATCCTCCAGTCTTCTTGTTGTTGGTCGACGGCTTGGCACTCTTGGTAGAAGTCTTGTTGGACTTGGCAGTGGGCACATCAAGAGCACTCGTTGGCTTGATGGCATGAAGTTCACCAAACTCATCCGTTGACCAGATGGGTGCACTGGTCGTACATGACGATGGTAATGAGCTTGGGATCTGATGCTGGGTGAAGAAGGCATGTTGACGTACTTCTTTTACGGATGGCCTGTTGTTGGGTTAAGTTGAGGGAGGAATGGACACATGATGTGAGCAAAACAGCCGAAGAAAGAACAAACATAGAACATCCACAATCACCACAACTCACCTATCCTTGGGATTAGTCTGTAACATACTACTAATCAAACTTCGTCCATCTTCACTAACCTTACCATTCGGAAAGCTATATTCATTATTTAATATCCTTCGATATGTACTCTTAACATCCTTACTTTCATACGGAGGCTTGCCTACCATCATAGTGAAGCAAATAACACCCATACTCCAAATATCCACCTCGAATGAATGTCCACGTTTTTCCTTATCACCTTGAATAACCTCGGGTGCGATGTAGTTGGGTGTACCACAGATTGTTTTACGTTTCTCTTCAGTCGAATCAACACGACATGCTAATCCAAAGTCACCAACCTTGATATTCATTTGTCGACTTAAGAATAAGTTACCCAACTTTAAATCACGATGGATGACATTACAATCATGCATAAAGCTAACACTGTCAATCATTTGGATCATTAATAATCGTGTCTCTTCCTCAGTTAGGAATTTACGACGCTTGATCATTTCATTCATGGATTGATTATGACATAATTCCAATAGGATGTAACAGTTTGTTTTATCCTCGAAGAAGTGTTTATATTCACATATGTTGGCGTGTTTCATTGATCGATGGATTTTGATTTCAGTTTGTAACTGTTGGTGTTGAGAGTTAGGATAGAGAGAAGGAGAAGAAATGAGATACCGTACAACAAACAAACAAACAAATACAAACCAACCAAACACACAAAACATACCTTCTGCCTAGCCCGACTCTTCACTAAATTAGCCTTCGGTACTATCTTAACTGCATATTCCTTATTAGTATCCAAACTAGTTACCTTATACACTTTCGCGAAACCACCTTTACCCAATAACTTTCCTCTTAAATATTTATGTACTGTATATCCATCACCGGAGGGACGTTTACGATGTTCTACTATTGTTATTGGTTCTGAATTTGATGAACTTGGTTTGGAGGTGGATGTTGATTTAGTGGTTGGAATGTTGGTACGATTTTGTTTAGTTGATACGCCTAATGGTTGTTGTTTCGACTTTGTTGATTTCATGGCAAGGCCTGCACCGTGATCGGCAGTGTCAGCCGTGTTAATGGATGAAGAACCGCTACTGATTGCACGACGTAATGTATCACTACTTAAACTACTAAATCCCTTCTCGTTAACGTTTGTTGTTGTTGTTGTTGAGGATGTTGTTGATGATGCCGTGGAACCTGACCGTTGTAATAATAAACGTGAATCTTTTTTAGATGGTAGGATGCCTGTGCTTGATGATGATTTACCGTTATTGATGTTGTTATTATCCACGTTGACTTGACGTGAACTTAATGCCCTGCGTGTTGTTCGGCTGCTCATGATAATCGTTGGTTTGTTATTTATTAATTAATACTTACTACTACACTAAACTGAACAAATAGACAAATAAGGATTGAACACAAGATGTGTGCATAAGATGTGTTTGATTGTTATTGTTGATTTCTACTCTCTCATCCTTCTCAACTGATCAACACCTTGCAACTAAATTATTTATGCTGTCGACAACCATCATACATCATCACGTTTTCAACTGATAAACAGCTTGGCGAAGAGATGCCGTTTTTTGTTGTTTGGTTGTTGGAGGCAGCAGAAAGGATATAAAAGAAACGGTGTGACCTGAGTGCTGAGAGAGAAGTATTTGGAAGAAAGGGCCTGAGAACTCTGGTATCTTATTTTCGTTTTATCGCTTAAAAACTGTCTTAACTCCCATAATTTTTATCCCCCTTGTGTGCCGTCTCTCGATACTTGATACTTGTAAGTTGATTGATGGGGGCATACTTCGAAGACAACTCTCCTATTGCCGCGGTAGGCTTCTTTATCATCGTAATCATCTTTCTCTATTGCATTGCAGCTAAACTGCTAGATTCATTTTGTGGTATTGACCTTCGACCAAGAGTATCTTCAGAGAATCAGGGAATTTATATTATAATTACCTGTATTGGTGGGTGGTTGATGTTTGTTACTGCGGGGTTAATACAACAATTCGTCATTGATAATGATAAGAATATACACAATTAACCGATAAGTCAATATACAATATCGAAGATGCTCGGAGAATCGCCAACAAAGAGAAGTACGAGGCCGCCTCATACCATCAATCATCTCAAACTTACCAAACTCGCAGTCTTTCTACATACAATATCAATCGCTGGATGGAATAGATTTCTATCACCAATACTTCTCTCATCTGGCTTTACACCGATACAAATTGGTAAGATTAAGTTAGCATCACAAATTGCAAAGATTATATCCCAACCTATATGGGGAGTATTAAGTGATGTGTATGATCCACTCGGTGTTATTACAATATCAACTTTTCTTGGTGCCATCACGCTCACAAGAGTTAGAATAGCAATTGATGCAAAGAACTTTACACAATTAACAACATGGCGGATAGTAAGATCGGCAAGTACGGCAGCATCACCTGCATTAGATGCATTAGTATTACGTTTAGTTGAGAATACATCCGAAGGATACGGACGACAACGTTTATGGGGAAGTGTAGCATGGGGATTATCATCTTTATGTGCCGGTACTATCATTGATCAGTTCGGGGAAGGATCAATCTTTACATATACATATTTGACAAGTGGTTTACTGTTAGTATTCTTTGTCATATTAGGTAGGATAATACCAAGGAAGGGCAGAGTTGGTCAATCTCCTCAAAAGAAAGAAACTCAATATTCAAGTGATGGGGTAAGAAGAAGAAGTCGGATGTGCACAACAATCAGAGAGGCATCAAATACACCCCTCACTATCCAAATTTACATCATATTAATGCACAGCTTCATTTACGGGATCATAATGGTTCTATTTGATAGTATATTAATGTTACAACTCGAGAGAGACTTTGGAATATCAAGATCGGTTCAAGGAGTATTCACAGTGGTATCTATATTAAGTACATTGCCGGTATATCACTACTCCAATGAACTGAAGGAGAGAATAGGACATATCGGAATGATTCAAATGTCTATAATCATCTCTGCAATACGTCTTTGCTTGACAAAGGTCGCTTGTAGTGAGATAATCTCTGATAATTCAAGAGCTAATTGGTTATTACTGTTGCAACTTCTACATGGATTTCACTTTGCTGCCAACTGGACAGCCTCTGTTGAACTGTTAGATACATTAGCAAGTCGTCAACTACAAAGTCTAATGCAGTTCATTCTCAACATGGCATATTTTACTGCTGGAAATGGCGTTGGAAATTTATGGTTAAGTTTCGTGTATGAACAACATGGAGGTCAGGCAGCATACAGTAGAGGTCTTTGGCTTTGTATTCTAGACTTTCTATTCATTTGGACACTGAAAAGGTACAACAAGAGAGCAGCTCCTTTATTAGTGACCGGAGAGTCATCAGTATGAAAAGCTCGTGGACGACCATGACATGGAGATTTTATATAGAGTCTAATATTTACATAGTATATACACATACACCACACCTCCTTTATTATCAATGTTCCCAAGCATCGCTACGAAACTCTTCATGTATCAAACATGTCATTTCCTCACATTGCAATTCATATATCCTCCACATTCCACCGTCAAACTTGTCATCAATATCATCATTAGGATTCTCCGTCGGTATCTTATCACTTCTTCTATCAATCCTACCAGCATCCAACAATGAAAATGTAGGCAATTTATTCAAATATCTGAATAATTGTCCAAGACCTACCAATCCCTCTTCGATTAATTGTATACATGATGTAGAATGTACATTTATAATGGATGTTGCTTTACATATAGTTTGGTTGTGTACTTGTATATATACTACTCTATCCCATATTGCATCTTCATTATCGTTAGGTGTTGATGTTAGTAGATATGTATCACATAATCCATTCATAACACTATTTCTACTACTATCAATACTATTATCACGTCGAGTACATGAATCAACATGTACAACAACCGGTTCATCATAATAACTTGAAAATATCCGTTGTAAGTTACCATTGGCAGTTAATGCTATCCTTTCCATATTGGTAAAGTTACATCCCTTGAAACGTTTGTTTAATTCCCCGCCCTCTTTTGTTACTAGACCGTCATGTATATTATGTGAGTTATTGTTTGTGGTGTTGTTGTTTAATGTGGGAGTGATAGAAGTGATAGTATCTTTCACCGACATGATGTCGCCTAATGTTCCTCCACCGACCACATCTACTTCTTTATTAATAATACCATTGTTAGTAGTACTATTTGCTTGAGTAGAGGTAGTAGTAATGGTATTAACTAGTGGTGATAACTGCTGACTACCAACCAATGATAATGAGAAATTTCTATTTGCATTTGATGGAGGATAAGGTGCACCTTCTTGATATAAATGTACCGCTGACGACTGACGGATAGAAGGTGATATTATAAATGATACTACAGCTGTTAATGATGGTATAAGGGTCAGTATTGAGCACCACGCCATGGCATAGTAGGAGACCATTGCAAGAGAGAAAATAAATGCTGAATGTTCAGTTTTCATCTAGAAAACTCCTTATCCTCATTCTTGACAAGGCCACCACCACTCGAAGATTTTTATGGCTACATTGATCTATGCTCTCGGAGACTAAAACCAGGAGAGATAACAATATGCATACAATAATAAAGGATTGCTGTCAACTCTCCTAGGTATAAGAGGTCATCATCAATAGCAAGAGGCTCAATGTTGGAAATCACTTTGGCGAACCCCTGCGAACCCATTAGACCGGCCACCTATCCTCCCTAAGGTCACAAGAGGAAGGCCTCATACAACGCACGCTAAGGCCTAACGAATCCAATACTGCTAGAATCAACCTACTACCGCACACCATTCACTTCCACTGCCCCATAATTTAAAACCTCGATATTGTCCAACAAATATCTAGGAGATCAGACACATACCAACAGATATCAATATCAATATCAATAATCACAACATGAAGTTGTCATTATCATCACAAACTCTTGCCATCGCCCTTGCATTATCTGCATCTGAAGTCTCCGGCAAACGTCCTCGACCTAACAAAAAGAAGAATAAACCTACTTCTAAAGCCGTCAAACCTCCTTTTGTACGTAGTGTTCCAAGTGGTAGTAGTAAAGCTGGCAAGGAGTGTGATATCAAAGAACAACAACCATTGATTAGTAGAGTATACACTGCATCTAATCAACCAAACAATACTGTCCTTGTCTATGATCGAAATTTGCAAACTGG
>Ga0214478_100177_pt1 | contig 36542 bp, 26 predicted proteins | sample M1_20Mar14CPVII9_2_FD_178001 | JGI IMG/M metagenome (GOLD analysis project Ga0214478, IMG submission 178001) | Marine eukaryotic communities from Monterey Bay, California, United States - M1_20Mar14CPVII9sort6BwellD7 | ecosystem: Environmental > Aquatic > Marine > Unclassified | place: USA... | reverse complement strand
CATTCATATACAATTTAATTGCTCTTACCTTGTTCATACACCAGTTTTCATTTCTTCGTTCATTACACTCTTTTCGCTCATTAGTAGCAACAGTACTGCACCCTCCATTAGTCCACTGGCAGTCGCCGTCTGAAGGTTGCCATTCGTTGAGACACCATTTTTCGTTGCCACGATAATCACAGCTTGCTCGGCCAGTACTGCACTCCCCCTTGGACCACTTACACTCTCCTGAGGTAGGTTGCCACTATGAGGATAGGATGTGTAAACATAGGATTGATACAATAATTAGTAAGTGCATCTTTGATAAAGTGTACATAAACATATCCAATTTCTATAGCTCTTACCTCGTTTGTACACCAATTCTTATTGCCACGATCGGTACACTCGGCTCGCTCAGAATTAAGTTGTACAGGATTCTTAACCTTACCCTTGTTTTTGTTGCCATTCTTCTTACCATTATTCTTCTTACCATTGTTCTTCTTACCATTATTCTTCTTCTTAACCACTCCTCCGAACTTTGCCTTCTTTGCCAATTGTTTAGCCTTCTTGACTGCCTTTTGTTGAGCAGTCAACTTAACTTTATTCTTCTTATTCTTTTGTAACATACGATGTGCTGCATCTAGCCAACCAATAGACTCAGTACTCACATCAGAGTCATTAATCGTGGCTGTAACACCACGGAGATTTTTACGAGGTTGTTCAACGATAGATGCAACCTCGCCATCGTTCAAAGCGGGTACATCAATAGCGGAAACATTGGCAATACCAATTGCAATAAGGACGAACCAGGGGTTCATATCAAAAATGGGGTGAAACGCCAGACAGACGGTCTATGGGCACAAAAATTCCACCTTATTAGCAAGAAAAGCACTGTGTTTGCTTGACGATTTATTCTTCGTCTTTTGCGTGGAGTTCTCATAATGAAAAATATAGATCATTTGCAATGATCACACATCATGTGTTCCGCTGCTACTATCATATGTAATATCAACTCTAACGACCGATATGTACCGTGGTGCCGCAGATAATGTATAGAAGTTGTTGATGTATCATTGGTGTACTAATGGTATTATCCATATATGTATAGCCTTTATAACTAACAACCAAGAGTGGCGATTGATTGCAATACCTCCATTGCATCTACTCGACAATAGGGAGCGGCGGCGGCGGTGATTCTATCTCACCACCGCCGCCATGTTGACCGTTGCAAATAGACAGAAATTCTCGTAATTTGAAATGGTAGATTTGAATTCTAGGGTGTACCATCATTATGCTCTCATAATTTTTTAGTTGCCATTATTGCAATAACTAATAATAATAACAAATAACACATAAACATACCACATCTAGTATACCTCTATTGCCGCCGCCGCTGACTAATATACTATTATCATCATCTACTATGTATCGTCCACGTCTATCATTAGCATCACGTGCTACTACAGCAAAGTCTAAGTCTACACCACCCATCGTGTCACCTCTCAAACAAGTGTCGTATGCCGATGGTGCATCTTTACCTCTCCCATCCAATCTTAAATCATATACTATAGCCGAGGCCGCAGAGATTCTATCAACCACAAAGAAGAGATCACATAATCGTGGTAGAATGATGAGGGATATGATTGAGAAAGGATATGTACCCGTCGGTAATGAGCAGTTTCTTCGTAGTATCATGAGAATGAAGGAGGGCGATTCATATTCACTAGTGGATGATCTCAAGGATCTTACATGGCCAAACTCCTCTACTTGCAACGACAATGGATGTTGTCACGGTATTCAGTCTAGAAAGATATCAGACTTTGCAAAACAAGCAGGTGGATTTGAGTATGTTACAAAACAAGGTTGGTATATGGATGCCTCTGGAGAATGGCATGCTCGAGGATGTACAAATGATGATATCGACAAAAGTGGTCGGTGTAAAAAGTGCAGTAATGTATACAAGAATCTAAATAAGCGGCGTCATCCAAAGATGTTTGAAGATCCAGCTTTGAAGATGCTCAGCAATGAAGAGCTTGGTAAGAAGGTATCCCGTCGTCTGAAGGGTATTGACGAGTCTGATATATCTTCTGATAAGGTATTAAAACAACTTGCAAAGTTTCTGATTGCCAATGGTTGTGATCGTGTTGATATAGGCAAGTCAAGAATGTTTATGATATGTCATTGTTGTGATGGACATCGTGTGTGTAAACAGAAGAAGAACAACGGTAGTCTATGCTCAACTTGCAAGACTAAGGAGAGTGTCAAAGCCAATAGAGAGAAGAAACGGATAGAGAATCATGATCAGAGAACTTCACCTCACAGTAACACTGCATTCATTCATCTAACAGACAAAGAAACTACAGTAAGAGTCAAGAAGATGAATGTTGAGAGAAAGAAGAAAGAAGCTACTATCAAACGATTGAAGAAGAAACTAGCAGAACGCGATGTTGAGCAAGAATTGAATGAAGAGGTACTGAATCATTTGAAGAAGGCATTAGAGTATGCTCAGAAGAACCAAGAAGCAATGCGTAAAGATATTGACTCGACCCTTCTTGAAATGTTAAAGGAAGCAGCAAAACAAAATGGCAATAGCACAGAGGAGGAGTTGTTGACTCATGAAGATACCAAACAGCTTGTTGAGTTTATAGCCGAGTCTATGAGGAATCATATTCACAAAGTTGCTGGAAACCACAACCGATACCGATTCTCATCTTATCTAACTGGATTGGCCATGAGTCAATATATAATGACCGGCAAGTCAAGATATGATCAATCAAGAAATGATAATGTGATTGTAATGCCTTGTTCAGGTGGTCTTGCTCGTACCAGACAACAGCAAAAGATACAGGTTGGAAATTGTATTGTCATGTATGAGAAGCAGTTGTTGATACGCAACTCTAAATATACCGAAGAGGTTGGACAATTGATATGTGATGAAATGAAACTGCAAGAAGATATCTTAATCAATGTTAAATCAAACAAGATGGTAGGCTTTACAGAAGACTTCATTTGCAAGAAAAAGATTATACAGAACTTACTTGATGAGGATAAGATTGATAACTTCAAAGAGCCTGCCAAGTATGTAAACCAATGGAGGTACAGATCTGTTCAAGGTAGATCATTCAACTGTGAGTTTTGGTATAATAATGGATCTCTTAACGGTGAGACTTTGCTTGAGCAGTTCACTCAAGTTGTAATCAACTGTGAGATTGTTGGTTGTCGAGTGTTGGGCTTTTGCTGTGATGCCGGAGGTGGCAACACTGGTCTTATGACACATCTCCGAGGAGGCATTGATATACCTGATGAAGTAGGATGGCTATCAGAAGATATCATACGTACTCCCAATCCATATGATCCCAGTCGATACATATTCCTCTTCCACTGTTCAACACATGGTATGAAAGCTATGAGGAATCAGTTGTTTACGAGCTGGACTTCAAACGGGAAGAAACAGTTCCTTGATGGTAATGGTAACAAGATTGGAAAGCCTGTTGTTGAGGAAATATATCAGCGGGATAGAAATCGAGAAATCAATGGTGTAGCTCCACTTACCGATATAAGAGAAGGTACAGTTAAGTTATCGAAATGGTCAGTGATGGATGGTTCAGAAGCTAAGCGAGTCTTTGCTGAAAAGACTTTAGCTGAGTGTTCACAACACTTATACACTACACTTGATGTGCCTCGAGCTGAATGGATGAAGAGAGATATGCACTCTCCTAATGGATTTTGGCCAACCTGTCCTTTGTTCAATGTTTCTACGGGGGAGAGAGATGAATGATGAGTATATCAGCAAGTATTACGACGGACACTTAACATTACTAAACTGTGGAGGACTCACCTTAATCAAGAGCCACTACTTTGAATGGGGTAAGCAAGCGATGCATATGATCCGATCATCTTTTGATGAAAATAAAATCAATAGAGATCCCCAGCACGCGTTCGACATTGGAAAACGGCGTGTGATGGAAGACGAACGCTTAAAATCCCAGTTCATATCGTTGTGTGATCTGAATAGCCGGAGTGATGCCGCTGAGGTATATGATACCATCCTCAGCAAAGCCATCCATGCCCGATTTGCAGTTGTATTCCGTCACTGGAAGGAAGCTAACGTAAAGAAGCACGGGCAGGTTGCATTCCGTACTGGACTTAAAGCCCGATCCAAAAAGGCAGAGACACGTGCTACCGCCCCAAAGAAGAGTGGCACCAAGAAGAGGAAGGTACCTGAAGATTATCCCACGCCGAGTGCCGCTGATGCTGCCAAATCTAGAAAACAAAGAGCTGACAAGATTGCTGAAAAGAGAATGAAGAAACAAAAGACATGTTAGCTGTTGTTATTTAAATATAATATAAATTAAAACTGTATAGAATATATGCACATGATATACTACTTACAAATACACTTTTGATGGGGTGAATACCAACATAGAAAGAGATAAGATATGTATGTTAGATATTGTTGTGATGTGCACATATCAAATGCACATTATACCTTACCTCATCTAGTATCTAACTGGATATTATACAATCTTAACTCTATTTCTCAGCATATCATATTCGGCTGGTCTATAAATAATGGACGTGTTTAACAATACATTATACCACCAAACGTGTTAATACCGCTAACTGCATCTAATCCTCGCTATTCTGCTTAACATATTCTAACACTACCACAACTACCATCAACAAACAATTCTAAATAAGTACCATGCTCATCTAAACACTACAATTGACCGCCACAAGAAGTTTAATCCAGTCATTTCCAACAATTCCGCCCTAATATTAATATCTAATGCACTCTTTGTATTACTAGAATATACGATTTATATCATGCATCTTCCTTACCGCTTGGGTCACAGACCGAAGAGTACGTATAGATATTATATTATGACGATGATATCAGAGGATGACGACGATGCTCGACGATGACACGTATGTAATAGTACCGCACATTGCAATAATACTCATCAATGTTCTAGTTACGCGAGGAGACTAGGGTGGACTTGTAAATTGCAATGATATAATATGTAGAGATGGCGGCTGATCAGCAATATTTACTTATTGTTTTGATTGATGATGCAACTTGTTGTTATTAGTTATAGCGCTATCAGCGGCGATCATCGTCTAATAATTAATATACCGCCGTCTATTGTTATTCTCGTGTGTTATCGTATAGTAGTAGCGCGCAATAAAGGTGCCGGCTATGTTGTATGTGTGTCGGGTGAGTAATTCTTTTTCATCGCATAAAGATAAAGTAATGTTGCTCTTCTTTGGCGGCGGCCAACCTATTCTTTTTCTATTGCAAACATATCTATAATATAAACTACAATCATATTGCAGTAGTTTTAATTGATTATTGAATATCAATTAATTGTATTGCCGTCGTCGCCATTATTGTCGGTCAAATGTGGTAAAAGATCTAAATATATCAAGGACGAAGAATAAATCGTCAAGTTTTGTGCGAGGAAGCTAGCTTTACTTTCTTTCCAAGTTGGAAGTTGAACTCTGAAATTTTGTACTGGCGGTCTGTCCGGTGTTTTACCCCATTTTTGATATGAACCCCTGGGACGAACCGCTTGATATACATCATCATGGAATGATGATAAGGATAGCTCTTATATTGTTGTGTTGACGATGAAGTAGTATATCACTGGATATAATCTTCTAATAGTGCAAGTGCTTTTTATGCAACCTATTGCCTTCATATTCATATCCTCCGCCCCATATCTTCCGCCAAACTAAACTGCCAATCAAAAACACATGAACGGTGGCTCGAGGATGGCTGTTATCAATAAAATGCTTTCATACCTAGGCGAAATACAAGTGGTACTTAAATGTTTCTCATCATAAAATTATGATATGCATGTGTGAGAAGATATGAGGGCAGTGGAAGATAGCAGCAGTGGTGGCACTAGTTCGATGTAATGATATGATATCAATCAATTGTATCACATTATTATTTGATAACGAGAGAGCGATAGTACTTCTTAATTAAGGATGATATATATGTGTAGAACTTTGTTTTCTTGTTGATTGTTGATGTTTTGCAATGATGTGGTATCCTATGTGTAGGCGGCGTAGGATATATACCTAGATATGAACCAAATGAGCATGTATGCAGATATCTTCTATGATATTTATATTCGACATATTCGTGAGATTATCAGTGACAAAATGCTAAAGATACGAATGAAATAAGAAATTGGCGATTTAACGGTATTCTGCGCGGCTGTCGAGATTAGAACTGAGCCTTGGCTCCATGCTTAGCTGGCTTTACTGCTTTGAAGAGCATTAGTTTATTCATAACTGCATTCATATATCTCTAGTCCTTCTTGTTAATTCACCCACTGGCGAAACATTACACTTATGAATTATGTACTGTATTACAAAACAAACAACCCCAAAAATTGAACAGGAGAGTGCTCTCTAAGCATCTTTCTAGTCACTTCCAAAGAGACTCAACAAGAGCCAGACTACCACAAACACTCTCTCAATATAACTTCAATTTCTAATATATCATCTTTTCCCACAAATAATAAAACCAGACTACACCGCTGAAGAAGGAGCGTAAAATAAGATACCGCTACTTTCCTTCTTTCATCTCAAGCCTACACTTCCATACTCGTGCTAGGCATATTGGTAGATTGCATAGGATCACTAATCAATCTCGCAGCACTTTCTGCTACTCTCTCCCAGTTCCCGGACTCGATAGCTTCATTAAAGCCTGGCGACTCTGGTTCTTCATTCAATGAATCCTCTGTTCATAAGTCGACGAGAGAAAAGAAGGGCGTCAAGATTTCGCTGGATATGAAGAGTCGTCAAGTCAAAACAAAGATGCGCAATACAACTTACCTCCAGCTAAGCCTACACCATTGTTTAAGTTCCTTTCAAAACCTTCCTCATCTGTAAAGAGACTTGGACCATCTGAAGAGTCACTCAGCACACTCTCATCATTAGGTCTACCTCCCAACAAACTATTATTTGCATAATAACTAGATGGATTGGCAGCTGCTGCCACACCTGTACTAATACCATTATTCATACTAGCCAAACTCGTTACATCACTTGCTGTATCACAATCAGTATCGGGACTTGGAATACGACCCGGCGCATCCTCAAGTAAGTTACCATTCGTAATGGCACGTAATGATTCCTTGGCATTACCCTGAGCGCCCATCTGATCCAAGTCATTATCACCAGAGGACGAGTTGTCATCATTTTCACTACCACGACGTCCAAAGAGGAGGAAGGCTAGTAATCCAACCACAGCAGCCCCTGCAATGGCGATACCTGGAAGATGCGCGTTATTAGATGAGAGAGGTGAGTGTAACTTAAGTTAGTACATGTGGCACAAGCATCTCATGATAAAATAATACAAACGCGGACTTTCCAGCCCATGCTCCAGCCTCAAGTCCGCCATTGTTATCATTGCCATCTGGGCCCTCAGGCTTGATGATACCATCACCATCAAATGGGGCCTGGGTAGGAGCCGTGGGAATGCCTATTTTGATTGTACGAGATTCAGAGGATGTTAGACATACCTATCATGTGTTACGAAAAGATACCCAAGATACTCGGAGACTAACAAAGAACAAACACATAAACTTACTACTAACAGAAGGTGCAACTGATACCGTAGGACTATCAGATGGAGCAGTAGAGCTTGTTGGTGAGAATGAAGGCAAGGCACTCAAAGATGGTGCTGAACTGGCAGTAGGTTCCATACTCGGTACATTACTCTGTGTTGGATTAGCAGACACTGTCGGACTACCCGTTGGCTTTTGCGTCCAACTTCCTTCACCACTGGGTGGTAAAATATTGTCTTCGCCAATAGCATCTAGTGTTGTTGAGCATATATCGGCTATATATTGTGTAAATTCATCAGTCCAACTTATTGCTGGTTCATCAATACCCTGTACATTAATATTAGCACGTGACATTTGACAACAGTTCGATGCCCCGCCGAATGCTGAACATTGACAACTTAAAGTAACAAAGGCGAATTTGTTGGTATATGGCAATTCCGAATATTCAGTAATATTAATTGATGCATAATAACTATTTGATAATGCCTCATTGAATAGGAAATAACCTTCGGGTCCTAGACGGCCATTATCTCCGGCTGTTGCCTCGAGTTTGGTTACACATTCCTGTGATATGTATAATGTTTCGCCATTACGTTTTGTTTTAGCTATTGGTGGTGTAGGTGTGGGTACTGCCGATGTTGATGGAGAGGGTGTATATCCTGAATTGGATTGTACAGATGACCAGGCTCCATCATCCAATCTACGTCGTGACGTTGCCAATTCAGGAATGATGTTACTAGTATCTTGACTACTATCGGAATATTCAGTGGCAGTTACTGCGGCCTCTTGTTCCCATGGTAATGATAGTTTATCATTAGAAGAACCTCGTAGATTTAATGATGTATCTGCAACAGCAATAGAGGTACCAGTTGTTGTGATGAGTAGAGAAAGTAAAAGTGGTTGTGATATCATTTTTAATTTTTGTTTATATTGTTTTCTGTGTAGATGGCTGATAGATCGATGATAATCTGAGTAGATAGGAGAAGGACGACGTATGATATAGCAGCGTCAACCGTAGTTATTTGTGTTGATAGTGGTGGTAGCAAAGCATTAGGCTAAAATCGATGAGCGAATCCAGCGAATCGATGTAACGGTGACTTTTTCTAGTAGGGTATCCTTTCTCGTGGTATCCTTTTTGCTTGCCATCTAATCTATCACCTGAGAGTGCGTGGTGCAAGGTAGGTAAAGTCTATAGTCAAACGAAACTCTATCCGTGCATCATCCATACCTAAAATAGATTATATTATTAGCTATCTATATTGTCTTGTCAACAAGTGAAAAATAGCATAAAAAGCGATGGTATCCTTAGTCTCTTACTTTAAAGTTTTGTTCATTGTTCATACTCGTTATACAATAGATCTCAACTCCCTCAAACCTTTTCTGGTTCCTATTGATGGTAATGTAATCTTTGGTACTAGTGATGACAACTAAAACTAAGGCAGGTACTCTTATTTGGGTTTCCTTTGCTTATATTTACACACCCCATTGTCTATTTACTTGTTCACTTATTCCCTTGCTTTCTTATCTTCTTGGGTACGTCACACCTCTGTCTCAGTAAACAACATCCCCAGAGTCTTCGTTTTCTTCGGGCAGATCATCTAAATGGGGTGAGCTGCACGCATAAGTCCTCCCTCCATACCTTGCCCTATGACTTTCATGGATATGCTGACAGAAACATCGTCCCTGACAAGCACCTCCGTCTTTGTTGAAGACTCTTCCATTATATTCAAGACGACATCCATGTTCTTCGCTCTTTACATGACCTTGGTTGCTCACCATGGCAGAAAGCGCATGTTGCTCCAAGGTATCGTCCAACTTCATTCAATAAGACTACAATTTGTTTGCGATGAAGGTAAGCACCTTTAAACTCTTTACCTTCGGTATGGTCCAAGTGAATGACTGTTGAATGAAATGATGATATGTTCATGAAGCCCATCTTGCATTCTGGTTTTGCACATTTCTTACTCCGCTTTTTCAATGCTCCCAAAATAGCTGAATTTACCAATCGTTTGCACTGGTCATCATCATCAAGGTTATTGAACATATCATCAACATTATAATCAACAGTATCATCAAACAAAATACCAAAGTGATCAAAGAAGATGGATCGTAGTATATCTGGAGTACATCGGGTAGCAGATCCACTTCGAAATCCGCCAACGACGAATAGCTTGAGAATAACAACAACTAAATCAAAATCAAGTACCAACTCGCGGCCAGTGACATGTTCATCACCTTCATCATATATTAGCTGATTCTGAAGCTTATTCAACGGAATACTGTACACATTGTCTTGCTCTTTGAAGTTGTGACAACCGTTACAGAATACTACACAGTTCTTTTTCGCCTCTTCGGACATTTTGTCAATGTCTTCTGTTAGATTGCTGATTCGAGGGCCTGAGTTAATATAATGATGTAAGTGGAATCCATATAGTTGCTTGGCACGATCATAATCAGATGGCTTGATTGAACAACCCTCCATCATGCATTCTTTGGCAAGTCGAACAAGTAGACGGCGGTATATATCACCAATGAATCGGGGACGTTTCATTCCTGCAGTTTCATACTCTTCGTTGGTAAATGGGCAGACTCCTTCCCATTCGACTCTTCTGAATTTATTACGAAACCATCGATTGGCATTCTTTTCATTATGATATGCTAATTCTATCTTACAGAGAGTGACATCAATCCGTGGGTCCTTTGCTTGGTTATTGTTTTGGGCATCTTTTAACTTTTTGTAGAAAGCTGTCTCCTGGAGTTGATTGATATCTTGTTTGTATTGATTCTGTGTTGTTTTAATATTGTCACCCTTAGAATAAAACAAAATAGCATGAGTAAAACAACATTGGAGCATTTTATACAACAAAGAAAGTAAACTTACAATGGTATCTTTCATATACTTTTCATAGTTGGGAGGTGGATTGCCTCTCGTAATACATTCTTGTACATGAGCAACTGCTGGATGAGTTGTATCGTCTTGTTGTCGTCTTCTCGTTGCATCTTCTATCTCTGTATTGATCTCATCAATCGTCGCCTGAACTTGTCTTTTGAACTCCATTACTAGCTGTGTAAGTGTAAGGTCATCGTCGTTTTCACAACTCAATATATCCCGCTGAAGCTTGAGCCACTTCTTAAATGCCTTAACATCATCTTCTCGGTCAACCCAAGTACGTGATCTGGCACTACTATGATGTTTTACATCACGCTCGAATGCCATAGATATGGCATCAATAGCGGCAATCATTTTCTTCTTTTGTCCATATGACAAGTAAAAGGTTGATCTGATACCACCATTCTCATCATATAAACAATTCAAGCATTCAAACTGTTGGCGCACATCAAGCTCTTCTTTAGCACAGTTAATACCTTGGTATTCAAACTTTTCACCATCCCAAAGCTTGTGTAGTTGAGTTGGGTCTTCTAGGTATCCTAAAATGGTACGAAGACGATTATTGATGTCTTCATCTGTCTTGTACTCGTCATAATACTTGTTGAATAGCCAGAAGGCCAACTCTTGAAAGAATTCCTTCACTGACGGTACGTCACTCACTCTCTCAGATTCTCTCTCTCTCTTCCCGAGATAGTCTTCTAATTGATTGCGTCGACACATATTTGCATCAGTATCGGCATCATACAAGATACAGAGACACTGTCGGACTAGTGCAGAATCTGATGGAGTGGCCGTGTGCATTCCGAAAATGGAATGCATTCCTTGCTGCTTCAATTCACAGGTATACTGCCCGTTTTCCCTCTGTAAAATAGTTGTGTAATCGTCGGGGTGACTATCATGGATGTGTGCTAGATCATATAAATATGATTGTAGTTGTGAGTTAATGATTGGCAAAGATAGCAAGTATGTCATGTATCACTTCTTACCATTGATTTTGGCTAGCTCATTATCAAAGCCATCAACAAATTGAAACTCTTTATCAAACTCTAGCTTCCTTCTATGTTGCCTAACCTCTGTAGCACAGCCTCCACATAACTCCTTCTCACCCTCTTTACCCTTATAGGAGGCCCCTTTCGTACAAATTTTGTTACGACAAGAGTACTTATTTCCATGTGGCATCTTTGTGCGCTCTTCTTCTATCTCCATACCATCTGGTAACGGAAGATAGAACAAGTATTCGTATGATGATGGAACTTGTTCACCACGCTTCTTTTCATCCTGCATTTTCTTATCATCTTCTATCTCCTTAAACCTCTTCCATGATTGCTGCGTCCTACGTTTCTTCCTCTTAGGGGCGGCAGTAGTGTTAGAATCACTAGCACGTTTATTCAGTTGAGACGAGACAGATGATGTCTTTCGTTTCTTTCTCGCACCGGCAGTAGATGACTTATCAGCAGTAGTGTTAGAACTACTGCGCTTCTTTGATTGAGAAGAGACTTTAGCTCGTGGAGTCTTCTTCTGAGCCGCTCTCTGAGGTCTCGGGTGAGAAGCCGAGACACTAGTTTTAGCTGGTGTCTTCTTCTGTTGTCGAGTTGAGATAGATGCTGCTTGACGGGGAGGTCGGATAGTACCGACAATATGTTGTGTATCCGGCGACGGAATCAATCGATTGAACTCGGATTGTTTCACATACACAAGAGCATACGCCTTGTCAGTTACAACTTGACTTTCTGTAATCTGAGAGATCGGTGCACCATCGTTGTAAACATTCCAGACGTCATCAATCTTGATGTATAGAAAGTAATGCCCGCTTTCCAAAGTTGTACCATCATGGTTGATAACAGCAAACAAATCATAGAGATGGTTGTTACCAACAGATGAACTTGGAGGAGCAAACTCGGCCATGTCAAGAGTCATCGGAAACCCCAACTTGATGCCATTCTTTCTTGTTCTTCTCCTTCTGCCTGTTCTGTCTATGACTTGAAATCTCTTGAATGAAATGAACAGGATAGGAGGAGCATTGTATTTCATTGACCGTGTTTGTTGTACTCTGTTCTTGCAGGCATCACATTCGGTTGTATTATTCTGATCTAATGTCTCGGGTGCACAAAACTTGCGGAGGCACATCTCAAGCGCATCTTCATTATCTCCAGCAGCTGGGTCTATCTCAAGATTAAGACCACAACTAGATTCAGTTGTATCTCTACTGTGTAAGCACTGTGGATCTGGACATACCGTTGTGCTGACTATATTTCCACTGAATACATCAGACAACCTACTCCTGCCAGAGATATCTGCCGTAGATTCGTGAAGAGTACTGATAAAATAGGTAAGAAACTCCATAACATCTCGTTGACCCGTAGGGAATAACGATGTAGAGAAGTCTACTACCGTCTTAAATTCTCTTACATTGATACCCTGACGTAGTCTTCTCTCATTGTTCATGATTCTTCTGAGTATCGTATGAAAAGCAAGTGCAACTACACCGCACTTGTTGAAGTTATCATCATTTATATCACTCATAAACTCCGTGTTCAAGAAATATCCTGAGATACAATGCATATGGGCCAATGTTTGTAGGCCAGTACCCATATAGCAAGTGTAGTTGTCTGGATTACACAACTGACTTGCTTGTTTAGTAGGAAGCATATACTTGATTTGATTACGACGGTCAAGTAATCGTTGGGCATTCTTCAACACTTGGTTTCCTCTTCTTCTTGTCCTCGCTGTATCTGATGAATCAATTGCCAAACCACCATCTTCTTCTTCTTCATTCTGAGTAATAATAATAGACAGTGAACATAAGATGTGAGCATAAGATATGAGCATAAGATGTGAGCATAAGATATGAGCATAAGATATGAGCATATGATATGAGCATATGATATGTGCATAGGCATATGATATATGCATAGGCATATGTGCATAAAACATGAACATACGATATGTATAGAATGTATAGTTACTCACATTAGCTGGTTGTTGAGCAACATCTTCGTCTTCTATTTCAACATCAAGACGGGGAAATAGTTTACTCCGCCTCTTAGTACTCCTGGATCTTTTCCTCCTCCCTGGTGTATCCACTCGCTGTGTAAGATGTGAATCATATGCACCTCCTTCTGGTGCTAAATCAACATCTCTCCCAGTATCGATTAGTGTATCAGTATCGCCATATGTATCTTGTTGTTCCACATATGGGGTAGATTCCTGTCGCATTTTATTATTATTATCATTCTTCTTCCTACCACCACTTCTAGTTCTAGAAGCAATAGTAGTAGTATTATCGACTTTAGGTGTGGTGGTATCAAGTGTATTGGTATCGTTATTGTTTGTTGTGCTAGCGGCGGCGGCATTTGTATCATCAGCTCTACCGATGGCTATATCGGCAAAGAAATGTAGAGGATCCTCCTTATTCGAGTTTGACATTGTGCTATTTGCTATTGACTGTAGTATTAGTATAACACTCTCCGATGCCAATGAGTAGAGTTATGATTGTCATCTGGTTAACTTCTCATTACGGTTCTCCGTGGAAGTCACTCTATCTCAATTGATACTAGATGAGACGGTACGATTTTTTCTCCCATAAGTAATTTCATATTATTCAATGTGTGGAATGTCACAGCTTCTAGAGTCATTGTGAGCTGGTGGTAGAACAGATGGATGTCAAAGGTGGTATCACCACAATATACTCACGAGATGGTTGTTATTGCAATTAATGATTCGAACTGACTTAACTCTATACGTACCAAACTGTCATCAAATACTTCAAAATCTACTACCATCAGTAGATCCAACGCCAACACTATTACTATGATTTCTCAGGAGAGAGGTAACAAGGGTATAATTGCTCGGGTAACTGCAAAACACTGGGAATCATTCGATCCCAATGAGTTAAAGAAGAAGATATCTGCCCAAGAGGATAAGGGAATTGCTCAAGTAACCGACTCTCTACACTTCATAATGCCATCATTATCATCATCCAATACTTCAAAATATACTAACATCTCCCCATACCATTCTCCTACTACTACTAGTGATGGTCTACCACAAGTAGGTCGAGATCCAAAGCTTGAAGAGATAATGACGGGTAAGGCGGCTACTGTCACTACAGTCACCCCATCTCCAAAGAAGGGAACCAATACAAATCGTAAATCTTCCAACGCTGCTGCATCAAGTAAATCATCTACTACTAAAACTAAAGTCAAAAGGGTACACCATAAACCCCGAAAGACTACCAAGAAATTATACAAAAAGAAGAAGGTATCAGTCTCTAATTTGGATGTTGTGTCTTCCTTGCCCAAGAAGACTCCTGTCTCTTCAAAGAAGACTACTGTCAAGAAGGTAACTAAAGCTGATAAGATTGTTACCGGACCGTGGAGTATCCTTGAAAAACGTCAATTTGTAACTGGTGTACGTCAATACGGATGGGGAAATTGGAGTTTGATTCAACAAATGGTACCCACAAGGACTGCACAACAAATTGGATGTCATGCTCGGCGATTTGATAAGGTTAGTTTGTTCCTATCGACTATTATATTTTGTTTTTCCCGTTGATCTTGACTAATTATTTATGTTGTGGTTTATATTAAGGGACATCGAAACAAAGCAACCAATATGTCTGTTTCTTATTGGAACTATGTAACACTACAGTTGTAAAGTAATGAGTGAAGAGATACCTTGTGATGAACTTCCCTCCTCATTCATAACTGCTTTTTAACTTTTGGTTGAGTATTACTTTGTAGATTCTTATTAAGTTTAAAAGTTGCATTCTTTGATATGCTCTGCCTATTGTGGCCTATCTTCTACTATTTAATGCTTCTCTAGTATGATATTAATTGGTGAAGATCACGGATACAGGTACCACAAGCCTTTCGATTGCAAGATGTACAATGAACCATATCATCTTGTGTGTTGATGGTGCATGATAGTTTGATTTCTTATTCTCTTGCTCTACAGAAGTTGGACTGCAAAATATGCAGTCATTTATCGGCGGTGTCAATGTATCATATGCGTTCTTTGTAGATCTAGCAAAGATTGTTGTATTGCAATACGTAAACTACCCATAACTAACTAACGGTCGTTGCTTAATGTCAATCGATAATATTATGGAACTATAACACAGGCAAAATGCAGCGGGCGAAACAGAAAGTAACAGGGAGTAATATTCCAACTCCACCACTTATGTATACACCTGATCAAATAGAAACTAATACAATCGTTTGACAAATCATACAACTATAGTTCGAATGAAGTTAGGTGGTATGTACACCGACAATAAATATTATGAGACTATATATGTATCTATTTGGAGAAGGATACCGTATCCTCCCTCCAAGGATAAACCGATTATCTACAGACATTGACATATTAAACATGATATATCTAAATCATATGTCATACACACCAGTATATTCTCCCACTAGTGATGGTCCACCACAAGTAGGTTTGGATTTCAGGATATAAAATTGGATCTGGCTGTTCACAATATTGTCGTGCACGTTGATGACCATGACCATTTGCACTACTACTACTACTTGACACCGTAGATGATGTACTACTCACAGGTTCATCATTAGTAGAACTACGATTCTTCTCTTTGCACATATCAGGACACAAACAAGTACCATTGCAACAGACCTGACCAGATTCACTATAGGGGCAGAAGTTGTTAGCAGAGCAAGAACTACCGAGGCCGGGGCTTTGGGAGCAATCTGCTGCTACTGTTACTTCCTCGACATCGGACTCGTCGTGACAGTAATCGTAGGCACAGTTTAATTGAGACAGGTGACTAGCTGTAAAAGCGTCGACATATTCATCTTTAGTCAACAGACTCGATTCACCAATTGCTTTTGCAGCACATATCTTTAGATCACCATAAGCGTTGTCGATGCCATACCACTTCAAACTGCAGTATTGTTCAGCACTAGTATCACCGAAATGAGGAAGCCACATTTCCAACTCTTTGCAACCGTCTCCACCAATTTGACAGTCAACAAGACATGTCGAAGTTGCTCCAACATCTCTAAACTTGTCAGTATATACAAACACTTGAAAGAGATGATCATGAAAAGGGATATGAATATGAGTTATTGATAGAAGAAGGAGGCATGATATAGGCAGTATAGCCCACTTACTTGTTGCAAGGTCATACTCCCCATCCATGAACTGAGCACTACCTCCCCATGCCTCTGTGTAAGTTAGATCATGCTTTTTAACTTCACTACTCTCTAGGGAGCATACGATTGCAGCAGCCCGGTTGTACAGTTCAATCTCAGGCTGACAGAGTGATCGTGCAACTTTAAACCGATCGGATTTCATGACATCTTGAAGAGCTTGATAATTGAGTGTAGCTTCACCTACAGTTACTTCACCATTCGGTTTTACTAGCTCCTCCCAATGTTCTACTAGTTTCCGACGACACAATTCACCTTCTCGGCCTGGAAAGTATGGTAGATCGGCAGTATCACTGATACGATGACGTGGACGTTCGTGACTTTGCGTCCTTAATAATGTTGCGGTTGCAGCCTATATCCATATTGAATTGATACGACATATGATGAGTGTCGTCGATGAGGAAAAAATATCATATTTCATTTAGAAAACTTACCGCTATCTTCTGGTCTGACGGCAGTTCCAGATCCGCAGCAGACCCGCTACTGATACCGATGATAAGGACAAGTATTAAAGCAATATTGCGGTACATGGTCTTTAGTATCTAGTGGTATTATGATACATCTCAGTAGAGGTTAGTTGTGTTATTGAAAATCTCTTTATGTCTCTTTATGTCATAAAGGTATCCTCGTGGCCAGTGACAAAAACACGCACGCACGTACAGTGCACTCAGCTACAGCAGGGCTAAAGGCTATGATCATGTGTACCCCAAAGGCTACAAAGACAACGTAGGAGTGGAAGAGGAAGATGTGAGGGATATCTATCTTATATTTTAGTTCTTCTAGTTTTAGCGTTATAATTAGGCATAACCATGAAATCGAAAGTATGTTAGCCAAGAAGTTGTATAGTTTGAGTGCACAAAAGCTCCAAATCCTTGTCTTTCTTCATCTTGATCATACTATGAAAAGGTTTTAGGACTACCGCCTTCATATCATCATAAGTAAATGAAGCTTCCAAATGTTTGTCTTCATTTGCTTCAGTAACTGTCTTCTTCAATATAGCTTGAACATCTTCAGTGCTGACAACCCCTTTATCTGAGACAAAGGATTTACAAGACGCTGTTATATCGCTTGTAAATTGATCATGGACTAGAGATACTACCTCGTGTGATCCGCCACATCGAAACAAGATTGTGCGTAGAATTGACAATGATTGTAGAAAGTTGGAGTGTTCTATATCAGCAATTAATCTGTTATCATCACTGCTGTTGCTCTCAGTAGATTGTATCATTTTGTAAATAGTTTCACTTGAATCATTCTTTCCCAAACTTTCACACCTCCTCAATACAATACCACCTAGTCCAGACACTTGTATGATGGCCATGAACTTGTTTGGGTCTACAAAACGTGACCATACTTCCAAGAAGCCAGACATTGGTTCAATCATTCCCATAATGCATGCCAAGTAGTCATTTGAAAGTATTAAACAGATTCCCAGTACCATTCTTTCAATCTCTAATTCATTCCCAACAGCGGACATGACATAGTCTATCGCCATTTTAGATAGAACATTTAGTATTGCTTGTGTGATATCCCAACATAGATCCATTGTATGGTTTGTTGAACTATTTGAAGGTATACCCGTCTTCCCTTCTTCTAATTGATTAGAAAAGTGAAGTAGTGAACCAATCATATTTTGTGCCAATCCCCAAAGTTGACTTATCAATGCATTATTATTTCGACATTTCTCATGAAGTGAAATATGTACCTCTAAGTATCGTGATGCTTCATCTATATTATTCGAAATATTGATTAATCCATTGTATAATATCGTTCGTATCTCTTCCCATGACTCTGAATCAGGACTTAGATCTTCCATATCATCGGCCTTTTCTAATAATTCCAATGTTGTTGATTTACCATCCTCAATACTTTTACCACTTTTTTGTTCACGTTCATATGTCTCTAAAACTTGATATGCCATAACTCTAGGTGGTAAAGAAAATGCACCCTTTTGTGCATCCATCATATCAAATAGTGAAAATGAGGTAGGTGCAGATGCTTTTGAAGGTGTATCATCTTCTGATGTGCTCTTTACCTTCTTACTACTACAACTCGTCGTATCATCACCTGTAGTATCTTTATAATTGCAATCCACGATAACAATTTTAGAGCATTCTTCTACAGCGTCTTGTAGTAGACGAATAGATGGCACCATCCCATCTTCGTTGCCTTTGTCCATTGTCTATCCTATGGTATATTCATATATTGTTTGATGGTGGATATCTGTACATACTGTCGACTGTCATTTTTCAACATGGTATCGTAGGTATCCTTTATGGTATCTATCTTGCTGATGAGATAGGCCGAGTGGGGCTGGAAGTATGGAGTAGAGGGATTGGTTGGAGGAGATAGAGCCAGCCATCAATGTCTATCATGTTTGGAGACCGATTCATATCTAGTAAACTCGTTAACGTTAATCTCTACAAATGATTATCTACAAAGCAAGCTAGGCTTGTCTTCCCCAGCTAGCTTCTTACCCTTCCTTATCAGCAGCTTGACTTTCCTCCTCTTCTTTCCGCTCGGAAGAAGTTGCTACGCTTGTCAAAGTACATTTGTGTCCATTGAGACAAAGGGCAGGTTCTGGGTTGAGCCCATCGCCACCATCTTCATTTCCATCTACTACTATAACCTGTGCACTGCCTCCTTTTCTACCAGAACAGTTCTTACTGCATTTCATCGGGAAATAAGAAGCTCCGTTGTCTATTGAAGACTCAATCATTCCAGCCCAGGCATCATGATTCTTATTTTGGACCATCACATCTGCTACTCCATCATAACATTCGTCAAGAACCACCTCACCTTGTGCATAGTCAATACCCGTGACCGTCACTTCCTCTGCTCCATTGCCCTCATCCACAAATATATCAAGATATCCATCGTTAAAGTTGCTCTTGCCTGTGGTAATTCGGATACATGTTGGAACAAGTTCTTGACGATGATCTGGACCAACAGGTGGGATGACGTATTTGATTGCCTCTACAACTCCACCGTTAGGAAAGTAAATGTAAGATACTGTCACCACAAGTCCTGCAATCAACATGAGTAATGCAAACGCCGTACACTTTCTCCTCCTCTTCTTGTACTTGTTGGTATATACCGAATGTTGAATAGCTGCATCCTGACATGACCTTGTCTTTGGTAGATGATCAATCTTTGTCACGCCATAGCTGAAGTTAAAGTCAATGTCCTCTAACTCATCATTGTCATCTTCGTCGTACTGATCCTGTTGATTCTCCTCATCTCCATTGATAAAGTCAATCTCCTCCTCTTCCCCATAATCGTCTGCATCATCATAATCATATTCATCTACAGATGGTAAGCCGCTTAGTACACTATCACCAGTCAAATCATATGAACATTCGCTCGCAGACGATTCATCTACTGGCGTCAGGCATCTGGTATTGCTTTTACTAGAACTTCTTCGTTTACTTCTATGTTTCCTCCTCGTTTTGTTCTTCTTTTCCTTCTTCATTGATGCAACTAGATCTTCCCTATGATGTAAAAAGACAGAGTAAGTAGTATGGATTAGATCTGACACAAACGTTTCGTACACATCTTGTGTTGCAAGTTTCGTGCACATAATACTTACCAAGCCATCGAATCAGGGTTCGTTAAGAACTCTTCCATTTTGGATGACTGCTCTGTACTCATGTTTGCAACGTCCAAGTCTCTTGCATCTACTTTCTTCTTTTTCTTATGTTTGTCATAGTGGAACCCCTAAGATATGTGACATAGTGACATATCATGTGTGTTAGAACTAGTGATATATAACATATCTGACATGATATATAGATAGAATCACTTACATATTGACTACTCTCCAACTTGGATGATATCTCATTCTTAATCTTACGTTTATCATATCCAGTGAAACTGCCTTTTGAATTGAATGTGGGGAGCATACTCTTGGTAGACAAAAGTGTCGAGCCAACATCGATGCCGTCGCTGTCGATAATGTTATCATCATCTACTATTGCCATTTCATCAACTGCATGCAAAGCCTCCTCTATAGAGTGTCTACACTTCTCTTCCTTGCTGCTACCCATCGTTTATACTGTCTATCGTCCTGCTTAATCCAATCCGCCAACACTTAGTATCATATGAAATCATTACATCACTCATCGAGTGCTAATATTTTGAGGATATGATGATATTGATATGAGAGCACTAGACGAGGAAATAGACTATTGCCTACATTATTCTATTGCCTCCTACATCGCAAACAAACACATGCAATAAGGCGGTTGATGATGGACAATAGTAAAGGCAGTTATCGACAACATGGTAACATCGTAACATATGGTGCGTTCTATCGCCATGTTTATCGCTAAGCACGAGCGGAACAAAAGAAATCTATTCTCCCCACCGTACCACTACAACACTTTGCTTGGCGGCATAATCCTTTGGCAAGACACCACCTACACTCAATAGCAACCTCTATATACTGAATGGAATACTCCACGGCAGGTATGTTTTGTTTATGGTTTACACATAGTATGCATTGCAATAACATAAGATATACTCAAAATTTCAATTCTTTCTCTCTCCTCCTCTTCCACTCATTATTATTCAGGTAGTCCACTAAAAGCAAGTAATAATATAAATAAAATCATGTCGATAGATCCTAACGCTGAATTATTTGATAATGCTCCGACATCTTCTCCGCCGTCATCTGCACCTCCATCTGCGCCGCCATCGCCGGCAACACCTTCAATGACCACTGCAGTAAGTAAAGAAGAGATACTAATTGCATTCCACTCATGTTATATTAACTTACAAACTTGCTTCTTTAATAGGAGGATGAAGAGGCACGTGAAGAAATGATCGAGGGAGCTAGTGCCGGTAGTACTTTACATTTGTCGGTAAGTGTATTGTATATAATATGAGGGCTGTATAAAGTACATAAGATGTGTTCATATCTCAACTTCTATCTCACTACAATACCACATAACAAAACAGGTAACAGATCCACAACAAATAGGAGAAGGTCGTAAAACACATACATATTACCGTATTGATGTACGTCAAGGACAATACTCAACAGATCCAATTGCAAGCGTACGACGTCGATATAGTGACTTTCAATGGCTCTTTCAACGATTACATGCTGAAAAGCCGGGAGCAATAGTTCCAATTATCCCACATACACAAGCTGTACAATTATCAAAACGTATGAGTGAGGAGTTGATTGAAGAGCGTAGAGTTAATATTGAGAGTTTCTTGAGGAGAGTTCAGGTACATCCCGAGCTTGAGGGTGCTCCTTCTTTGGCAGCGTTTTTCTCTCCCGATGCTGAAGTATTCGAGGCTGCCAAGAAAGCTAATCCAGGGAATGGAGGTGCAGATGATGATTCGGGAGATGATCCATCATCACCTAAAGAAAAGTTTACTGAAAAGGCTAAGCACTTCTTTGTTAAAGCGGGTGTCAAAGTAAATGTAGCTCGAGGAGGGGAGCTTGAGGATACACGTGACGGTCAGCAGATGGAGGAGGTTGATTCATACCTGAATACATTGGAAACACATGTCAAATCATTATCAAAGGCTACATTATACCTTGTCCATGTCTCGAAAGAAACATCTACAACTATGCATGAATTGGGTCAATCTTTATTTGGATTACATCAAACATACGATCCTGAATCATCAGCCAATAGTAGTGCAGAATCGGAGCCAGCTAAGAAATCCAACCTACCTTCTATTAAAACAATCTCAAATGTATTTGCCTCCCTATCAGCCATAAACAAGGTTAAGAGTGATGAGAATGAAGCGAAAGTCGGATCACCAATGAATCAACTCGAATGGTCAATCAAGGCTGCCCGATTGGCCGTGAAACGACGTACTAATGCAAAGCTAACATACAATACGTATTTGCAACAGATTAAGAACCGCGAGGCATCATTAGAAAAGCTACAAAAGAGTGTTGACGAGAAGGGGCATAATGGTAATTCAGATACCAAGATTTCAGAAGCACAAACTGCGGTGGTGAATGCCAAACAATCTGCAAACAAGGCACTATCTGAGTTGGATACCATTACAGCACGTGTCTTTCGCGAGATGGATAGATTTAAGCAGGGAGTAGATTCGGAGCTACGGAAGCTGTATGTGAGCCACGCAAGAGTACAGGTTGATTATAGCAAGCAGTTGGAGAATGAATGGGGTAAGATGTTGACTCATAATACTGGATCGAGGAGTGTCAGTCCAGTTGCTAGTTTAGCCTCGGCAAGTAGTTCGAAAGAGGCTGAGATGATGATGATTTAAGATCGTAGTACAGATGTTCATGTAGTGTGATTGGTATATATAAATGTAGAGCCATTTTTGTTGAATACTACTTATATATAGAAGAAGCTAGGTAAAAGGGAAAAGAGTATTAGCACTAATAAACTAGACAAGTCTCAACTAAGTAAATGCAAAATACAGCCTATAAAAATTACCCACTACAAACAAATCACTCAATTGCACAATTCTTCATAATGGAGAGGGCAATCCTCTCTCGGCACTGGTTGATGTGGTCTTGGGTGAACACGAGGGGGCAGTCCTTGGAGACAAAGTCACAGTTCATGCAGGTGAATACCCCGCAGTCGAAGCCTAATATAGTGATGTGAAGAAGAAAGGTGTGAGTATCCTGGTAATCAAATGGCACATAAGTCATGTGCAACACACAAACACTTACCATTTCTCTGTCGGGGAGTGTCTATTGTACAAGGCACCAATTCCCATTCTGATACATCCAACTCTGTTCCCTTCTTGGCCTTATGCTCATCCTTCAAATATTGTAACAACCCCTCAAGCTTACTCCTGTCTGTACCCCCCATGGAATCAAAGTATTGAATTTTCTTCAACTCCATAAAGATAACAGCTGATGTCCAATGCATATTATCCAGATTGATGGGACAGACGATGTATCGTAAGTTAAATACATCTTTACCTGGTACCTTCTTTCCCCACCTTTTAACATTCTTATAATTATACTTCCCCCGAAGACTTGGATTTAAATTCTTCTCATCAAACATTGTCTGGACAAAGAATGAATTAAAAAAGTGTGATCGTTTCCTACCCGGTTGTTTGGCACATAATTTTTCATCTCTCTTGGCTAAACAATTCTTGAGGAAGTAATTAATAATCTCATCATTCAGCCATGTGTTTGGTTGGAGTGTTTGCATACTACCCCGTTGGACGGAGTCTGCATCCTGCCTAACTAATATCTCGGCTACCGGTCCAATACCATGTATTGCACTATCAACAATGTGTTGTTCTTCGTCTGTTAATGGACGCATTAATTTCATTGCTGATTCTTTAGCCTCACGTTCCTTAGCTTCCTTCTCCTCCTTGGCCTTCTGCTCGGCAAGGATTTTCTCCTGCCGTATCTGATCCTGACGTTTAATTTCCTCATTCTGTGCAATTTTATCATCGATATTCTTGGCAAATTCATCATATGATTTAATAGCAGCAGGTTTCTTACTGGTGGTTATAGCCTCGGCGTGGTTAAAGATTTGTAAGAATTTACTTTCCCCCATCCTCTTCTTCATCATTTGTTTGTAGGAAGTAATTGATATGACATTGTTTACCTTCTTGGCTACAGATACTAGGGGTTTAATCATACGAGATCGTTTAGGTGAACGAGTAACCTTCTTGGGTGTAGCCTTCTTCAATCCTCTACCGCGATGATTTAATGTTGGGACACTACCCATCTTTGAATTATTATTAATCGGTACCTCAATATCAACCTTACTAAATAAAAATATACTTGATAATTTATCTTCAACATCATTCCATGAATTTAACATGATAGCATTACCACTAGAAACTAATGAATAACAAACTTCCCTGAATCCGTTTTTGTGGTTAATACGCTTTTGTGTAGGTGATAATGATAGTTGATTTAAATGTGTACCCATAATTTCTAATGATTTCATTTTATTATTATCATTAGTATTGGTATTTAATCCATAATTATCCTGATCTGCATATACGTCTAATACTGTATTACTTGATGCTAAAGCAAGGCAGATATTTGACAGTGTAGCTGGTAAATGTAAATTTTCAATAATTTCTGCTTGTATAGCGCTAACCGTACGGGGACTGATATATAATGGTTTATCATTACGTTTAGGTGATGAGGTACCTTTTGTTAATGGAGATCTTGCAGTATCAGCCTTATTATTATTAGACAAGGGTATAATTTTATTGTTGGTATTTTCTGACAGAGGTGAAGGTGATCTATTAATTGGCCTGCCGTTCGCCGACTTTGCCGACCATTTCATACCACCCTTCCGGCGATTTAATACCTTATCCCTGCCCCATTTCTTTGTACTTTTACTCAACAGAGTCATGTTCAATAGGTTGTCAGATAAATCATCAACATTCATCAAGTTTGTTTGAAGTTTAAGTGTTTTAAAGTAATCACGCCCGCCGTGAAAAATTGGTGATCACGTGACTCGTGACTATATTAAGGAGGGAAACTAGCAGAGCATACCTCGTAGAGCTACTCTAATGGCTACTAAGTCTATCAATAGATGAAGAACAAAGTGTTATGCTTATATATTATGAGAGTATCAAAGTTTTACTTCTCAAGTAAAATAAAAGACTTCCCACACACGCATACTTTCTCGCCTACATAACTTTATCCATACCGGAAATGATGCGTCGTCCGTTGGCGTTGCCCTCCACCTCCTTGCTGAAAGAAGTTGTTGGGGTTAAAATGATGTCTCCTCTGTCCTCCACCTCCACCACCTTGATTCTCGTACACGTCTTCTCCTCGGTCATACTTTGCTCTCAGCTCCTTGTCTGACAGTACCTCATATGCCTCGGAAATATCTTGAAACATCGTCTCAGCCTTCTCTGGTTCATCAGTATTTTTATCCGGATGCCACTTCAGTGCCAACTCACGGTAACTCTTCTTGATCTCCTTCAACTTGGCATTTCGAGGAACTCCTAGTATTTTGTAGTAATTCTTTTCCTTGCTCTGTTTCAATGCCACCTTTGCCTCCTCAGCCTTTTGTTCAGCATCTCTCTTCTGATCTTCGGGAGCAATTTCTGCTGCTCTTGAATATGTACGAACAGCCTCGTCGAACTTCTCGGCTGCCAACTGTGCCTCACCCATGGCTTGCAATCCCTCGACACTCTCCTCGTTGTCCACATGTTTCTTGGCCTCCTCGATAGCCTTATCAAACTCCTTCAATGCAATGTGTGCCTTAACAACCTTCAATAATGTCGGCCGAACAAAGGGAAGAAGAGTAATGTCGGTATTCATCGCTTCCCACCAACCATCAATGGCCTTTTTATATTCGCCCTTTTCAAATGCCTCATCTGACTTTTTATCCTTCTTTGTGATCTTTTTTGCCAATTTGTGTCCCTCCTTGCATCCCTTGTGCTCGGGATCAAGCTTTAATCCCTCTCTGTAATGCTTGACTGCCATTTCCATCTCGTTCAATCGAAAGTAAGCCTCTCCTCGAAGTTGATAGGCCTCTATATGCTTTGGATAAGTCTTGAGAATCTTGCCCGTATCAGACACAACACCATAATAATCTTTTGTATGATACTCAGACTGTGCCTTCATATATAAAAGATCAGGTGTATCAACCGTATATCCCAATACTTTATTAAAATGATTTACGGCATCTTGCCAATTCTCATTTTGATAGGATTGTATTGCCATTCTTGAACTTCGTGCACATTCATTCGCCTCCTCGGCTAAATTTCTTGTATCTGTTATTTTCTTTTCATTACCCGAATTAGCAAGTAATTTACCTGCCTCGACATATTCAACTGTAGCCTCTTCACATCTACCAAGATTAACCAATAGTTTAGCCTTTTGTATACGCCAATCTGATTTAGATCCGTCTAATTCCACAGCCTTTGTAATGTCATTTAATGCAGAATTGAATGATCTCATACGTTTATGTACACTGTATAATTTGTAATAATTTGTAGCTTTGTCTGGTTCGATTTGTATTGCCTGACTGTAGTATTCGGCTGCTTCATCAAATCTCCTTTCTGGAAGATGCGCATTACATAATAACGTATGTCAGTACTGTGGGTTTCAAAGGCAAACAAATAAAAGAAAACAAACATGGACTTACCAGACATAGCTACTTCTCCCAAGCTTCGTAGTTTACCTGCCGATAGAGTCCCTTTATCATCCGTAGCTGCTGCCTCTGCACATGATATAACAGAAACACCAATATAGGTTGCCAATAAAACAGTAGTTGTTGTTGTTGTACAGGATGATGATAGGAATGTTATTGGATTCGTCAAGCGTAGGAGATATACTAATGAAAATGTTGCTGCATGCCGTAGCATTTGACCTAAGCTGCTCATATTGTTATTGTCCTGCTATATTGTATAAAATAATGTAACAATACCGCTCGATTGGAATATATTAGTACTGCCGATGATAATTCAGCAATGCCAAACGAAATTATATTTTGTAATGGTTAATGGAATGGGTAAAGCACTTCTCCTCGATTGAAAATGACGCCGCCGCCCGCACAAAAAGAGTATCAACGTTGGAACTAAATAATACTACACTATCCAAGTCCTATTAATGTAACAGGTGCAATATGAAGACGAGGCCGATCAATTCAATAAATGACGAGGTGGCAATTTCTAGCTGTAAATAGAAGAGTGAATAAAAAGATATTTAGCGATACACCGATAAACACCTATCGATTCAGTAGGTGGTAGAGATAGGAATAACAAACAATATAAGAGATGAAGGCAGGTAAACCCTTCCTAATAGCAGGCATACCCATTGCGGGTCTAGCATTACAATCACACAATGGCGGTGGCGGTGTTGTATCGGCATGGTCTCAACCACCAAACAATATCAACATACGTCAGCAACATCATCCAACGCAATCTTCTTCTTCCATTCACACATCGAGACGAAGTACTACTACTTCTTTGCAATCATCTACAGAACTTGATATTAATACATTAAATTTAACTCCGGAGTTAGAGATGATGACGAATGCCTTCTCGGCCATACCAGGTAAGTGCTTGTACATCTAATATGCAACAATCTTATATTTACCTTTTGCAATACTGACTACATGTATGTCTTGCTTCTTTCTATTATAAAGATGAGAAAACACGTCATAAACAACTATTATACATGGCAAGTAAATTACCAAATGTAGATGATAGTATTCGTATACCAGAGAATAAAGTGCCCGGATGTTTATCTACCGTGCATGTCGATTGTCTTGTCGAAAGTAAAGAAGATGATAATGATAATAAATTGGTAGTTAATTACATTGGTGATTCAGATGGTCTATTAACTAAAGGATTATTAGCATTACTAATTAGAGGATTATCGGGCTGTACACCTGAGGAAATTAATGCAGTTGATCCACAATTTATCCAAGCTGCCAAGATATCACAAACTTTGACGCCTGGACGGAATAATGGATTTTTAAATATGTTAGCTGTTATGAAGAAGAAGGCTACTGAAGCTGTTGAGAAGGAAGTGAATGGTAGCAGTAGTGGAGAAGGGGTAACAAATGGAGGTACTACTGAAGATACAGCCAGTGATGAGGATGAAATCGATGGGGAAGAAGAGGGAGCCTTTGAGGAGATCGAGGGGAAACCAATGTACAATGCCATTATGCAAACATTAACATCAGTACTCAAACCAACATCAATTAAACTTACCGATAATTCATCACAACACGCCGGACATGGTGGAGCCAAGGGATGGGAAGAGAGTGGTGAATCTCATTTCGCTTTGGAAATCGTTGCTGATGCATTTGAAGGTAAAAAGTTAGTTATGCGTCATCAATTGATATATATGCTATTGGGTGAAATCATGCCAAAGATTCATGCTTTGGAGATTAGTGCCAAGTCTCCTTCAGAAGTAGAGTAGATAGAGGGCGAACGTTTTGTTAATGTAATGTGAAGCAGTTAGAACACATGATATGTACAAATTAAGTTTTAAGAAGATATCCTACTCAAGGTTGTGTACTGCATCAACTTGATCATTCCAATCCTGCACATTGTATGCATCGTAAAGACTATCTCTCGAGATGTCTTTGCATCCCTCGTAATCTTTGACAAGCAAGCCGTCACACCACATGTCTTTGGATGTTACAATCATACCTTTTGAATCTTCAGAAAGTATTCTTCTAGCTTCATCCCATATACTATGCTCATCCGCACTATCGTCTGGACTACTTGCAGCGCCAATCCGTCGACCAAGCAAAGCTGTCTCTATATTTGAAGTGTATGTGCGCACTAGGTCCATTTGATCCGAAGAGGTTATCCAACCTCGTTTACGCTTGAATCCTTTTCTTTTATGTTGCTGTTTTTTGAATGCATCTATTATTATCTTGTTGCCTGGACTACTACCAAACAAGTCATTAGTGAAGTTTATGTCGTAATAGGTAGCCAGAACCAGCTTGACTTTCTTAACATCTATTACATCATTCAGTTTCACATTCATGACTCTGTCAATGTCCACATATATCCCTCCTTGTTCATATATTTTCAAGAGTCGGAAGGCATCAGTTTTCTCAACGATATGTGCTTCTTTTGGTACGCCATAGCGTACTACTGTCTCATCTATATTTTTATAATCATGTACCTGTGAATGAATAAGATGTGGATGTATGTGTGTAAGATGTGAGCATGATGAATGAACATTAAGAGAGAAGAACTTACTATAAACTTCCAATCTGAATTAAGAGTTTGCAAATTCTTAGCACCGTGCTGTATGATTTCATAATCCTTTGATAGTATATCCTTATCGGACCATATCAAATGTATAATCTTGGGAAAATCTTTCAGTGTCTTGAGATGATCCAATATAGGTTGTTGTATGCTCAAGATATTCTTCTCTTCTTCGTTTATTGTTTTGGATATTCTATCTTCGTATGTATATGTTGCCTTTTTGTCAGCGGCAGCCATCATGATTTGGTCTATTGCTTCACTTTGATCTACATCAACTCTCATGTCGTCATATATGAGAGCAAGGTACATTGTTATTGCAAAGGCTAACACTATCACAACAATTGTGCATGGACTCCGATAAATTCTATAGCAATACAAAATAGCATTTCTATTAGTAGATGTTCCACCGCTGGCAGCACCACTCCCCTTACGTCTTTCTATACTACTGGACAGCATCATGAACATATGATTGGTCGATCAGGTGATCATAAGCAGCCGAGAGAAGAACAAGATATCAACTGCATGCAATCCTCAAATCAACACAAAAATGACAGGATACCACCTGACCACCGCCAATTTCAATTGAAACATAATCTGTAAATAATACTCAACTCTCATTCACTTGATATTCTTGTTGATTGGCTGTGGGTATACTTAGATTGGGCTAGTGGAGAGTTTATTGGATACTCTGAAGCTAAGCGTTGATAAATTGATAAGAAGTACTTGATTACCTTGGCAAAACTTCCTTACTTGATCATTATACAACTATGTTTACATACTATATTGGGCACACAACAAACACTAAGCATATGTTATCCCACTCATTTGCGATCCAGCCAAAGCTTTCCTCTCCTGACGGTATTCACTTCCCGGTCCGGCTCGTAATGAATCTGATATATTTCGTAATGATCCTTGAGATTCTGACATTGTCTCAACAGTTCTAAACGAGTTCTTCTTCTCATCCTTACCCATGTTTTGTCTTCTATTTGCAGCGGTAAGTGTAAACCTTGAAGATGAATTATCACTTGATAACTTTGATACCGATGGAACTACATCATCATCGTCGTGGGCAATGTACTTGGGAACAGGATAAGGATACGGTCTCAATAATATGAGCGCAGAGGCCGCTGCCCAAAGTACAGTCGATGTAATGGCACACTTTGATCCAAAGAATAATGTACACTCAGTCTGTGTTGTTGATCCTTCACCCTCGTCCACTCTGCCTGCTTCAAAGTCATTGATATTTGTAGCATTTGCATGACATAGTTTTGTGTAGAACCAAACGAATGAACACATTGTAGATACACAAGTAACTGCTGCTCCAATCCCTGCCGCTTGCCAATAATTAGGTCGTAATGTCAAACATGCACTTGTCCAAATAAACATGGCTGTTGTACCACCAACAACTAATGCAAAAAATCGTAACCACTCAGATGCAACCCATGAGGTGTCTGTTAATAAGTCCATATATTCGTAAGGACGACAATTATCAGTGTACACTACCCTCCATGAATTCTCGGCAGGATAATATCCCGGAATACGATATGCTGACATACCACAATCAACAAATGGTACAGACGATGAACCTGTTAACATTTCAACTGCAGGGCCGCTTACTCGTGCGTAATCACAACCATCGTCGGCAAATGATGCACATAATGCAAGTGTGCATATAACTGCTGGGAAGAGAATAATTCCACCATGAGGCATGAGACGACAATTGAAATAGTCTGCTATCCTTTGACATGTAATCTTATTAGAATCCATTTTGTTTGGTATTTGTATTTTGCAATGACTATGTGTTTGAGTTGTGTGAAGTGTATCTTAATATCTTAAGCACCCGGTTTGCAACTGATAATTCGACACCGATACCAATATTAAACTGCAACAGTATGTACCAATACTATTCTAATGTACACTACCTATGGATTCTAAATCTCCGGGGTGTGTAATGACTCCACAATAATTTAGTAGCTTTTCTAGTTTTTTCTTCTGCTGTTGCAAGCAATATCTTTGATCTAAAACAACTTTAATTTTCGAATATATAATATAAATTATCTATTTCTTCTGTCTTTCAATGCTTATAGCCGCTGTTCTAATAGAAGTTGGGGTCAGGAGGCAAGTATACCTATTTCATCATCAATTTAATTAATTGCAATATTGCATCGTACTGCAGTAGCAAATGACCAAAGAGTGGCCGGCCCATGAATCGGACTCTCAGGGGGAGCCACCTTTGACCGTTTGGCGATATTATCAGTAGACATTGCTCCTCCCTACAATCATCTCCTACCGCTTACTAACTTCCTCCTAGCATCAACATCATTTGCAGTAGATTAATCATATCGATTGTATCATCTACAACAGTATTAAGTTATTCAATATCCGATTTTCAGAACATGGCACCACCTCGTCGAGCCAAGAAGCCGATTTATAAAAAGGGGTTGTACGTTGAGGTATGTCTAGATGATATATGTATTGTACTTGTCTATTGCAAATGATTTTGATTGATTATTGTAATATTATGTATTTTGATATTCTCGTGGAATTTTCATTTATACACGGTTGGTATATTTTATGTATTTAATTATATGAGCGGCGATGGTATATGTAATAATATATGACATATGACATGTTCATTCTTCGATGGTTCACTAACTCACTCAATATATGTATATAAATTTGCCTCCTCTATATACTACATTCAACATCTTGCAGTACCAATACAATGGGCACACAGTTACAGGCAAACTGTTCAAGAAGTCGCCCAATAGTACCGATGCCAACCCGATCTGGATTGTTACTCCATCTGACAAACGCCGACGAAATGAGGATGTTTCCGAACAGTTATTAGGTAAAGTCGTCACCGAGGCTGAAGCCGCTGCTAACCGCGGACCGAAACTCAAGCCCGAAAACAAGGTTACTCCTGAATCATCATCATCTCCCAAGTCAAATAGTGAAGAGGAAGAGGAGATTGAAGAGGAAGAACAGGCATCTCCAAAGCGTAGAAGTGGCAGGACAACTCCATCTTCTACTACTAGTAGTGGAAAACGTAAGAGTGATGAATCCAAAAATAGTGGTAGCGGTGGTGGTAAAGCCAACAAGAAACAAAAGGGTGCAGTAACGTTCACTGAAGAATCTGATACATCCAAGGCAAAGTCAACAAAGGATACCAAAGCCGTCGGCAAGAAGAAGAAGTTGTCTTCAAGGAAGATTGGCACCCGTTCTAAAGGAGGGACAACTGAGATGCTTCTACTGCCTGAAATTGTTACAAAGAAGAAGGCACCTTCGAAGACCAAGAAGATTAAGAAGGGTGACAATGTAACTGTTGTCAAAATGTTAACAGGAAAGTCCACGTTAGTATTGTTTTACCACGTACATATGTGATGTTTGATATGAGTCTAGGTGATCTAGCTACTCATTTGACCTTTATCTGCCTTTATTTGATTGCTCTTGGAAGTCATATGTACTAACATATGTTACTATCTCTTCTCTTTCGTCGTCGTGAATCGTTGTAACGCGCATCTTCCAGGTACATTATACATGTATCGTGGGGATCATCCTCGTGCTGAATTTATTCGGTCTAAATAGATGTGATTGGCAGATAGTTGACAGCATAATAATGGGAGAACAAAAAGAGTTTAAGCGGTATATCTGCAGCTAAGATATGGTCAGCATATTGCTAGTAGGGAAAGATAACAAGATATTCATTGGGGATAAGCAGGATTTTTAACTTGCAAAAGGTAACTGGATGGTTAGCATTTGGTAGCCTGATAATAAAATGAGAATGATTATTATAAACAAAGACTAACCCCCTACTCTACTCTAGGCTGAGCGGGATAATGTTGAGTCAACTATATATGCTGCATTCATCTCATAATAGTTGTGCTTGTACTCACTGGATCTTATTTAGAGAGACGCTTATCGTTAACATTAAAGTGGCTACTACAATTCTCGTTCTAATCAAACTTACATACTCTTCTTACAATTACAAACAGTTCTTCGGCAGATTGGTTTGGTTTGGATTCCCTTCCTCGATCTGCTTAATAGGATGGAATCCAACTACCCGTACCGACTCTATATGTCTCTACTACTTGGATCGAATAAACTCCGCTCTCGGCTTGTTTCCTCTATACATGTACAATGTTCCCGTTAACATCTTGACTACAGTCACATTGTCACCCTTCTTAATCTTCTTCATCTTGGGCTTGGCTTTCTTCTTTGGAAATTCATCTGGAAGTAACAACATTTCAGTAGTGCCTCCTTTAGACCGGGTGCCCACACGTACAGCCTTTGTTGACTTACTTGTCTTCTTCTTATTGTTATTAGATGCACCAGATGTAGAATCTTGCTTGGAGAATGAAACACCCTTCTTACCACCGCTAGATCCACTAGTCTTTGAGTTCTCGGATGGAGTTGTTCTACCACTTCTACGCTTTCCCGGGGCTTGTGGTAAATCTGAACCATCGCTATTGTTTGTCGGTGATATTCCCCGCTTGGCCTTACCGTCCGGTTTTACCTTTGGTGCTCGGTTTGCCATGGCCTCCGCTTCTGTGATGACTTTACCCATTAATGATTCCGAGACATCTTCGTTTCTTCGGCGTTTGTCACAAGGTGTGATAATCCAAATAGAATTGGCATCGGTGCTCTTGGCTGATTTCTTGAATATCTTGCCTGTGACTGTACTGCCATTATATTGGTACTAATTTGAGAAGGCAGTGGAGATAAAGGGTGGGTGGTGATTAAAATATATGGTACCATGCGTAAATGTTATGCAGCAGTCTCATCAAAAGAACCTGGCAAGCAAACGTCTCCTAAGAAACCTCGGTGGTTAAACTCGGAACATATCATGTGCTCAACAGGCAACGACAAAGCATAGAATCCTCAATTAAGGTACACCAAATTCCCGATAGCCCATTTATTGATTAAAATCCCTTCATTCATCATTGCAACAACACGGTATCATGCCCTGCGCCTTGCCTATACTGCTCAGCCTACCTATTGCTCACAGAAAAGAGAACAAACAGACCAATATCTTCTCACCTCAACAAATTGGCCTCTCTGGTAAACTGGTCCTCCTCTTCTAGGACCTCTTCGTAGCGGTGGTGCCATGATTAAAGGTTAATGTATATGCCCTCTCTCTTGCGCCTATCCTTGCCTTTGTTTGGTTGTGAAGCCTTAGATATTGTGACGATTGAGATCAACAACAAATAAGAGTGTTGATTTTTTTGTTTTTTGGTTTTGCAAAGATACCGAAAGAGGCAATGTCGCAGTTGCCTTCCTTCCTCAATTGCATCCAAAGTCGACATCTAGTTATTGGAGAGGAGAGTAGGATATATCTCTACAGCTACCTACATAGTATATCTCTTAAGATTTCTATTCTGTGGATCGTTTTGATACTGATATCTAATCTATATTACTTGCACTGCTCTAGAGCTGTGCTTGCGCAAATCTATCTATCTTTATCTGGTCACTGCTCTATCGCAAGGGAGTGGTCTCTGCCCTAAGTTTTCCCTTGCTCTCTATGTATACTGGATTTTCTCTATTGGTTGCCCCCTTTCATATATATACCGGTGGAATAACCACTTAGCTCTGAGCTAAGTAAGTGAAACTACTTCCACACAAACTCAGCTCGTGGCTTCAATCCTCGGTACAAATACAATGTACCAGCATTCATTTGAATTGTTTCTACTGGCTCATCCTCTACTTCTATTGATTCTTTGGTACTTGTTTTCTTAGCAAGAGATGACTTTGATTGATGACGCTTGCCATTTCTAGTCGTCTTTCTTTTACTAGTTTGTTGTGCTCGAACTGTTCTATTCGCATTCGCCCTTGCCTTTTCTCTAGCTTGTTGCTTCAGTTGTACTAAACTTAGTTTTGATTGTGCCTCTATTTTCCGTTGTCTTGAAAGTGATAAAAGTTGTTGTATAGTAAAGTACTCTTCTCCACTTTTGATAGCTGACTTGTTGCTACCCAGGGCTCCACCGTTTGCTTTGCGTTTGCCAACTAATTTGCTGCGTCCTCTCTTCTTCAATTCTACTACTTTAGCTGAGTGATTATTATTATTATTATTATTATCCCTCTCTATGCCAGATTTCTTATTGAGTAACAATGGACGTGCTTTCTTTTTTGTAGGTTCTTCCTCTCTCAATCTATCTTCTTCTTCCCTCTCCTTACGTTTTGAAACTGGTCTATTGTTATCATCATCGGAAGTATATGTAGAACCCATCGTATCAGTTGACATTGTACCATTGCTTTGTAATGAATTGGATGATGATTTTTTAGCTAATCCCTTTGTATGAGTAGTTTTCGATTGTGTATTGCCCTTTGTGATTAAGGAAATAATTGGTTGTTAGAAATATAAATATATAGCCGGGGGGGGCAAACTAACTAACTGTGTAAACCAAAGCTCTCACCTTTATATTATTAACATTAGCATCATCAGAATTATTCTGCTTACTTGTTGCCGTATGCATTATCTCTCGACTGACGTTATTGTTTTCCTACGTGGAAATCGAAATAATGAGACGAATAATGTTTATGATTGGTGAGAAGAACAAAACAAATAACAACTAAAAAACATACGCCTACAAACTATACAGTAATATACAAATTGCATACACGGCTCACGCCGTTTCTACATCACATACAAAGGATAATAATTAATACTCACCGTTCGTGATATAAAATGGTAACATTGTAATTCTATATTTCTACTGCCGTCAACGTCGATGCTGCTGCTATCAATATCACTAGTGATGAAATCACTTGACCTGAGCGCCATGATTGTCCTCCTCTTCTCCTGGCCGCTATGAATGGCGTCGTTAGGTACTACAATAATTAGAAGGCCGTTTGTTTGACGCATGCAATTTTTTGTGGATGGATTTTATTCAGAAAATTAAAATAAGAAACTTCCAAGACACAGAGAGAGGAAAAGGACATGTTGGGCCATAAAGTGGGGGTATAGCAGCATGTAGGTTGTTGAATAGTGGTTGTTTGGTAATGTATAGGTACATAACAAGTTGATGAACACTCCCAGCATGATTGTAAGTCCATCCATCATACTTTTACAGCCACATGTTGGCGGATTTCATGCCTCAGATCTCGATTTCCTGCTGACTTTCAGGCAGTGTTTGGCCATCAAGTGGGGGTATAGCAGCATGTAGGCTGTTGAATAGTGGTTGTTTGGCATTGTATAGGTGCATAACAAGTTGATGAACACTCCCAGCATGATTGTAAGTCCATCCATCATACTTT
>Ga0214478_100176_pt1 | contig 36576 bp, 28 predicted proteins | sample M1_20Mar14CPVII9_2_FD_178001 | JGI IMG/M metagenome (GOLD analysis project Ga0214478, IMG submission 178001) | Marine eukaryotic communities from Monterey Bay, California, United States - M1_20Mar14CPVII9sort6BwellD7 | ecosystem: Environmental > Aquatic > Marine > Unclassified | place: USA... | reverse complement strand
CTGATCCAACCCATTCTTTTTCACCGTCCCAGTGATCTCGAAGATCTACATTTGTTGTATCTGTTGTTTTGCAGGACACGATTATGCCGCCTATAGCGAAGATACTGGCCACACTCATCATGTAGCTCAGTCGATTCTTATCTACTAAAGGACCGTATAGGAACTGCACACAAAACCCGGCCAATCTTCCCGTTGCCACGCATACACCTCTTCCAGTACTTCTCACCCTTGTAGGAAACGACTCAGCCGAAAGACAATCAAGCCCTAGCCAGCAAATGCATAAACATATCGTATGTGCACAAACTGCCGCTAAAACAATCCATGAATAGTTGACATTCGGATCGTCAATTGTTATTTGAATATCATTGGCTGTTACTGATAACAACAACAAGGCAACAAATCCGCCACTAAATCCTGAAATGACCAATCTTCTCCTTCCTACGTTTTCTATTAATCCTGAAGCAAGCATCATGCCTGGTATTTGAGACAAAGTTGAGTAGAAACTCAATGCGTATGGATCAGTCTGTAGTTGAAGTATTTGAAAAATCTTTGTCCACCAAGTGGCAACGCCAGTCGTAAGAGTAAGGCAAAAGTAAGTAAATTGTAAAGGCACCGTTGTCCTCCAGTATCCTCTGATGAATACTTGTCTAATGCTCAACAAACTTGTCCAAACTTCTCTTATTGAATTCGTCTGTTCCATATTTTGAACTTCTATTGTCTCCTTGGCCCTAAAACTAGTCTCGCCTATCCCCTTTGCTTGATATAGATACTGTCTCAGCTCTTCTTCAGTAAGTGGCTTGTCTATGTATCCAATCCTAGACGCGATTAGATTCGATACTTGTACAGCTTCTTTCAATCTACCTCTACACAGATAAAACCGAGGACTCTCGGGAGCAAATATAACAACCAAGGTAGCTGCTATCATTGTGGGTATAGCATTTATAAACATGAATAGTCTCCAACTACCAGAACCTGTTGAGCCATCATCTGACGTTTTGAATATAAGCAAAGCCCATAAAGCAGTATATAAAAAGCCAAGAGTATAACAAGAAGCCACCAATGTCATAAATCTACCCCGTTTGGACGGGGGAGATATCTCAGCTGTCAATGTAACTACGCCTGCAATAACCATACCAAGGTTTATACCACAAAGAAATCTCAAGATGCATAACTCAATAGCATTTCGTGCTAGAGATGATAATACACCTACTATTGTATTACCCATCAATCCAAGTAAAAGTGTTTTTCGTCTTCCCACTATATCAGCTAATACACCCGATAATAAACCTGATATGAGCATACCAAGAAAGTGTGCTCCTGCAATTGCAGAACCTTTCTTGGCAAAGTCTACAACGTCATCTGTATCGTTATCACTACCCAATATATCATGTTGAAAGGTTTCTGAAGATAATATATAATTAGTAGCTCCCATTTCAGCAGAGTCTCCACTATTTGCTATACCAAGTGCTAAGAAGATTATGTAATATCTCCAATGTTTTAGTATATCATTTTGGGTATTAAGAGATGATGTATTGCAACTGTGCTGGTACTGGTAAGCAGTATCTAAATAGTCATCAATCGATCGAGGTTGTATGTTATGGTTTTCTTGTTGATCATCATTACTGTTATTGAGAAGATGGAATTGATTTGCCATTATATTATTATTCACATCAACAATACTAGAGTATCCTTTTTTGTTGTATCTACTCCGTCTAATAAAGAAATAACTAGTTTATCTGTTACTGATAAGTATCAAGAGTAGACTACTGCAACAGATCGATACCAAACGCCATTAATGAAGCAGGAGCGGTGAGAAGACAGAGCTATTTGCCATCTTATTATCTTATACTTTGATCAGTTACTAGTTACACTGTGCTAGGATACCATACCACTTGAGGATACCATCTCCCAAAAATGAAAAAGAGAAGTCCAATCATGAAGCAAGATCGGCGTGGAGTTGGTTGTGTGGTAACAGTTATGAATGGCATGCATTGTTTAGTATCTCCTCAATCGTATAAATAGCTTTGTTTATATCCCATTTAGTTGATGACGCAGTAAATCAACGTAAAAACATAGTGAGAGCGCGGAGACAAATACATTAACAAAAAGTACAAAATTGAAGAAGCCCATTAATTGCAACTTCCAATCCCTATACAAATCAATCATACACGATGCCTACAAATCCATTTGATGATATGCCACCTCCAATTGAGGAGAGTAAGAAGCAATTAAATAAAGTATCACGCTCTAAATCTACATCCAACATTAACAACTCTAATAACTCTAATTCACCAAGCAAATTAGAAACCAAATTAACATCGATGAAGAGTAAATTAAGTATCCGCAAGGGTGGCAAATTCAATCGGAAACAAATAGATGATATATCAGTTTCTGACAGTTTATGTTCCGGCGTATTACGTGACGCCGCACAGTTTAATATAGGGAATAGTATCGGCAGCAGTTTAGGTATGAGAAGTACACTAAGTTCCAGTAATTCCATGAGTAGCTTGGGTAATACACATTCCTCACGACGTAGTTCAGCACAGGCATTAATATCGAGTGGCGTGGCTGACTTTGATGAAAGTTTGAGTAATTGGAAAAAGATTAATACAACCTCTGCTACTGATAATTCACCATCTGTGAAAAGTACAAAATCACTCAATTCATCCTCAGAAAGTGTGAATAACAACAATAAAGAAGAATCCTCTTCTGCAATACCAGCATCACCCGATACACAACGCCGCAGAGAACAACGGAAAGAACGTGTCAAAGAAAAATTAGAACGATATAAACGTGATCAAAAGGCACTTAAAAAATCATGCCTCGCCCTAGAACAACAATTGGCAATAACAACCGATAAACTACGTGAAGTAGATTCCAAGGCGGCATTTAAGATTGATGCATTAGAATCGGAATTACGAGAAACACGAAAAGGAATGGAGGGTATTGCCAAGAGTAGTAACAAGGAGGTTACTGATCAGAGTGAATGTATTAAGACTTTGGGTAAGAAGTTGATTCGGCAGGCTCATGGTAAGTTTTAATATTTGTTTACGGGGGGATGCTCAGCTCATTTATTATTGCAACTAATCAGAAACTTGTTATACAAACCACCACCATCGCAGTGATTAAACGTCAAAAGAACGCTGTAGAGCAGTACAAAATACAGCTCGAGGCAATGAATGAAGAAATGGCCATGCAAGACGAACGTGACAGTGAACGTGAAGCTGAATTAGAAGAGCTCGAAGAACAGTTAGATTCTACCAAAGAACAAAAGACACAAATGAATAATTTGTTACAAGAGAATATAGAAGAGATGAGAATATTAAAGGGTGAGACCGAGAAGGATGCTAAGAATATAATGGAATTGGAATTTAATTTACAACAGAAGGAGGCTACATTGGATAGGGTTGCAAAGGATGTGTCTGAGAAGGCTATGAAGATAAGTGAATTGGAGGAGAGTTTAGAAGAGAAGAATCGTGAATTAGATGCAATTAAGGAGGAATTGAAGGAGAGTGAGAATTCAGTACAGACTATGCAGCAATGTTTAGAGAGTGCTAGTAGAGATTCTTTCCTTTTCAAGGATAGAACTGCAAGTGGTATCACTGATGACGACAATGAGGAACAGGGGGGAGAAGATGACGAGGGTGGGAGTAGTAATGATAGAGCATCTAGTATGAGTATTGGTGCAAGTATGGCAAGTAGTCATGCCGCTGGTGGTACCGACGCCCTCCGAAGGACAAGTCAAGTTAGTCAAGCTAATAGTCGTCGAGGATCTCAGCGGTCGTGGTTCAATAGAGAGGCAAGTGCACGCTCTTCCTTCATGGGAGATGACGGAGAAGTGTCACCGGAGACATTTGAGGCAGAGCTTAATGCCAAGGATGTCACTATTGCCACACTTAATGATACCGTTACAGAACATGAAGAAACTATCAATACGCTAAGATCGGAAATGGTTAAAATGTCATCAACATATAAGCAAGATAGCTACTTGAAGCGGAAGGAGATTGCCAAGTTGAAGCAACAGAATGCCGAGTATGCTCTCAAGTTACGCGCACTAGAGAAGGCCTTCAAGTGTGTCAATGCCACGGAAGGTATGAGTGTTGTGGGAAGTAACTTCCATGGCCATACCAGTCATGGTGGAGGAGGAAGTAAGCATGGAGGATCACTACATGGTAACAACTCAAGACATAGTAGATCTACTCATTCAGTGGGTGAAGTATCATCCAAGATTGACAAGGCCGCGGCCGTCAAGGCTAGACTGGGAGGTTTTCCATATGAATTCCCAAGTGCGAGCACTGTTAGAAGGGATTCTGCAGTTGTGCAAGAAGCTAACTTCTTTGATGATGGTATTAGTGAGCAGGGCAGTGATCTCGGGATGAAGGGACAGAGCCCAGAGGAAAATTGACAGCTTGATATGTAGTGTAGAGTAGAATAGAGATGTTTATTATTGAACATATAAACACATGATTATATGTACGAGTTGATATCTAAGCTGTAGCGCGGAGAGATTGCTGGAGCTCTTCCATTGTAAAAGGCCTTTCACCATCTAGTTCTCTGACTAGTCCATTGGCTGACGGTAGCTCTAAATTGGTTGTTGCAATGGTCTCATCGGTGCAATGTGCCTTTGAAGGGGAAATTGCAATGCTGGCTGTGTCATCCTCGTAATCACCATTAATGGTTGTGAGGATGTCAGTAACCTTTTGTTCAATTGCTGCCAAATACTCCATTTCTGAAATATTATCTGTACCAATCACATCCTCGGGGACTGCTAGCCCAAGATTACTATGAACAGTCTCAATCTTTTCTCTTATGCTATTCAATGTTTGGAGTTGAGTTTGGTGCTGATTGTCCACTTCTTGTGCATTTGCTTCCAATCGAAGCTGTTTCTGTTGCAAAGACTGCATCTCTTTTTGCTTTTGTGCATTAGCATTCAATCCAGATCGTTGTAGTTGTTTCAACTCAAGCTCTGCTGAAGCAATCTTAGCCTCATTCTTTGACATTTGCTCCTCAATTTCGTTGATACGTGTGAACAGTCCGAATCGTAGCTCTTTTTTCTCTTCGATGGCTTTGATCAGCTGGTCAATATCGTCGATACCAGTCAGAGTCTTGATCTTAGCAAGTGCCGTGTCCATTGCCAGTTCGTCATCGCATTCATTCTCTTCATTCTGATTCTCTTCTGCACTAGCTTTTTGAGACTTTACAGTGTTTGGTCGGCTGTTTAGCAGCTCTGCACTCAGCTGTTCTTCACGACGAAACAACTCCTCAAGCTCATGGAGTTCAGCGCTCTCTCTTTGTAGAGCTGCCTTGCTTTCTTCATTCTGCTTTGTCAGTGCATCTAAATCAGCAGTAGCTTTATCTCTTGCCTTTAGAGCTTGTTTACCTTGCTCAAGTACTTGTGCCATTTGCTTTGTTTGTTTCTGAACATCATGTTCTAACTTGGTGTAGATTTCGTCGTATCTTACTCTTTCTAACCGAAGCGAGTCGATTTTCTTCCTTAGTTGTTTGTTATCATCTATCTTTTTGTTCAGTTGAGATAATCGGTGATTGAGTTTGTCTGTTAATATTTGCTTCTCTTTCTCAATTTTTCTTAGAGTATGTGCATCGTCATTGCCTGCCCTACTCTTTTGTTCAAGTGCTTTCTGTTGCTCATGCTGGATTATCTTTTGGTTGGCATTCTCAATCCTGGCTCTTTCGTGGGCTATCTTCTGCTTGTATACTTCAATCTGCTGTTGAACTCGAGCTAATTCAGCGTCATTGTGTTTAGGCTGATCGTCTACTTTCTTTATTGATGGAACAGATATAAATGACGACATGGTTGAAAAATGTGGTGCCTTGCACAAATGCCGCCGGTGAATAGTGGATAAACGCCTATGTCGCCGGTGAGTGTGCCGATAAAAAAGAAATGAGAAATGAGAGGGCTATGTTCATGTTCATGTAGGAAAAAAAAAACCTCTACTTACCTAATACCTGCCTTTGTAACATACCTCCTTGCAATATGTTTTATCACTTGTTCTATAACTCGCCACATTGGTAAACTCTCTTATCATATCATATCACAGTATCAGATGGTAAATCAGTAATGAACATGTGTCCAGGGCTATGCGTGATCGCAAATGATACTCCACTCTCCATTAATACAGCTTGCGGCGTAATACCGCACATGTGAAATACAGGCAACTCATCCGGTAGAATCTCTACACTATCTCCCCAATCTGGATTATTTACATCTTTTATACCGATTGATTGTGGACATCCTACGCATATAGGTCCTCCGTGTGCATGTGGATACTTGCTTGTAATCTCAACCTCCTTTGCAATCTGTGTAGACTTTATTGGCTTCATACTTACAACAACATTACCTTTCAAACTACCAGCAGATCTACAAGCTATGTTTGTTTTATACATTGGTATATTCTTATTCTGTTCCACAGATCGTAATGGTATACCGGCTTCTAATAATGCACCATCATAACTAAAACTGCATCCAATTAGGAATGCCACTGCACGTTCTTTCGAGATATGGGTTAGTTAGAGTAGGCAAAGGCATCTAAAGGCCAATCACACACATTACACTTACCTGGCCAATAGGGTGTAGCATCATCCACCTCTTTATCTAATTTTCCATTTCTATATATACAATACTTTGGAATATCAGTACGTAAATCTGCTGCATCTTTTGCAATACTGTTAGCAACTAAATAACTGTTATCAACATCGCACACTTCTATTAGTGGACAATCATTCTTTTTTCGTTGACAGAAGAGTAAGAAATCAAATGCTTGATCTTCTTCTAATACTACTAAATTACATTGCATATATCCTTGACAAACTCCGTTTGTTGGTCCTTTGTAGTGACCATTCCTTACTGCCTTTCTGAATTCTTGTGGAGTTGCAAATGTTTGAGTTGTTTTTTGATTTGTTGATGTATCATTATCTTTCATATCTTGTGATTGGACGCTCATGGTGGCTACTACTTGCGCTGTTTATCATAGTTCATAGTAAACTACATATCAGTAATGCCGCGCCGCCGTGCTTCTTTATGTCACAAGCTACATTTTATGCTCTTAGTACCATAGGTACTATGCGCTTAAGAAGCTCCTTTCTTTCTAATCATCGACATCTTGCCTATTGACCTTTTGTGTATCACCTATCACCCCGCCCAGTTTACTCATAAACTCATTTTGTTCAATTGGTATGTTCCAGTGACTGCTGCATCAATTCTCCCCTAAATAGAGTTTTTCATTATAACATGAAAACTGGCAGTATTGTCTATTAATGTAGTTGTTGATGTTGTACTGTTGTAATCGAGATATTGTTTGTGTTATCATCTGATACGGCTTATAACCACCACATATCGATTATGGCAGGTACTAGATTATTCATACATACAACCTTCATGGTTGAATTACTCTTATTAATACTATGTAGCTATCATTATGCAATCAACAAACCACATTACCAAACACAATCTGCGGAACCATTCTTTGCAAATCAATCTGGATATAAATTGTTTGTGGAAGATTTCAATCCTATACCATCATCTGATGGTATTCTTAGTGATGGTATGAAACAAGTGGTAGAGTTTGTAAATGTGGTACAATCCTTCATTTATGAGTTAATGGGTGTAGAGGTAGAGAAGGTAGAATATCAGTATAAACCTCGACGTGTTAGTGTATTTGTAAAGGAGATGAGAGATCAAGTATCTAATATAAGTGAAAAAGAAGAAGATAAATATGGCGAGGATTGCAAAGCAGAAGGAGATATCATCAATATATCGCCTCCATTGCAACTTAATTTACGCCTACCACTAACTGGATCAACTGAGGTACATATTGGACTTGCTCAACAATTACAAAAAGCATTCAAAGATAGAAGAACTTTTATTAATGCTCCAGAGGTACGAGTTGGTATAACAGAAGAGTCTAAAGTTAGTTCACGGTATCATATGGAACGTATAGATGGTGATTTATTCAAATTACCAACCAAATCTATCATAAGTAAACAACATTCCAATAATAGTCGAGAAGTGAGACATCCAGAACTATTAATAATAATGGGTTGTGTTCATACCATTCCCAAGGATGAAAAGATAACAGTCGAGATTATTGAGGATGTGATTCTTGTTCGTGTCAGGGTTGAACATATTCGATTTCTTTATGATATACTAGAAGAGATTGTTGATAAGGTATTATCCAATATATTTGCTCCGTCGATATCACAACCATCATTACTTGGAGGTTACAAACTGAATGCAGTTTCTATTAATTTGATTGATGAAGATCCTTCATCTTACATTAATGAAAAGACCAGCACTATTATTGATAATTATACTGCCAAAGCACATTTTGATCTAATTGGAAAGGCTTTATCATCATCTATTACATCAACAATATCACCAATCTTGGAGGATTTGACATTCGTATATGGAGGACAGATTACAGTTACTGGAGGTGATGGTGATGATGCACCAAATTTGAGTATCAATAGCAAGAAAACAATTCGACTTGAGGTACAATCATCTGCCTACGTGTCTTTACCAGATGAAGAATGGATGAGTAATGATGTAGAAGATGGTAAACTCATCTCACGTGATAGCATGGCTAATTGGCTGAATGAACATTCATCTCAACCAATCAATAATGGTGACTATTCTCTTCCTGACACAGCTCAATGGACTCTGATTGTTCCATCTGCAAATCATGCTCCATTACCAATCACTTCTGATGGCGGAGAGAGTACGGAAATGATGATATCACCATCAAGCTTTGATGGTAGTAAAAGTTGTGGAATGTATCCCAATGGATTGTCTATTATCAATCCAACTAATATTGTTCGCTTGGATGATGTATATCAGGGATATAAAAACGGAACAGCGCGTTCACTGAGATATCTTGTGAGTGTTATTCGAGCCATTCATGGTTTACCACCGTCTTCGTGTGACGATCCTGACGAATGTTGTGAATGTGATAGCAAGATTGATTGTGTACCACTGTTCAAATCAGAACCATTTTCCTTTTGGGAACTAGAGTCAATCGCTCGAAGTCATTATTCTACAACTTTGGAGACTGTACTAGATGAACTTGATTCATTGCATGCAGTACTATATCAACATGGGAGCACACTTGCTTTTCCTGAAGATTTGGCATACAAGTTAAATAATGCAACACATCTCCTCCGTCAATCAATAGAATTAACCGGAGAAGGTTATCCTACCATCTATACAACATCTCTACTCTATGGCTCATTAAGACATATCGAATCAATACAAAGTGATTATCAATTTCATGAGCTACCCTACTTTGCCATTGATCATTATTTGGCAGTGTTTAGTCCTCTGGTTTTGCACTGCTACTTCCGATGATTGCTGGTTTAATACGAGAAGTGAAGAGATTCAAGGAACACAAGAGGAAGAGAACATCCTTCTTTGCTAGTATGAATAGCTTTTAGTTTCTACAATTATATCTATACACGTTTATCTATATCTAGCTATTTGACCATTGTATTAGTAGACCCATCCCAACTCTTTGAGAGCATGAGCAACTTTAAGAACCCCAGCACGATTGCAGCCTTCCTCAAGTGATCCATCTTCTCCAGCACCGTCTTTCATCTGTTTGTATACTCCAGCCATCATATCTTTCAACAAGACATCAACTTGTTCTTTAGCCCAATATGTTTTGCCTGCATTTTGACTCATTTCTAACCCAGATACTCCAACTCCTCCGGCATTAGCTGCCTTGCCAGGAATATAAAGTACCTTTTGGTTAGCTCGGATTACCTCTTGACCCTCTGCCGTGACCGGTAGATTAGCTCCTTCGAATACTCCTTTGCAGCCTTTGGACATGAGTAGAGATGCACCATCGCTATCAATTTCGTTCTGTGTTGCACATGGGAATGCGTAGTCTATAGGCAGGTCGTCAACTGTCCAAGGAGAGTGACCAGGAATGTATTCACCACACGACAGTGAGCTTAGCCTAGTTCTTTTAACCTGCTTCGCTTCAATTAACTGATCCCAATCATCATTTGTCATGCCATCTTTAAAGACTAGACATCCATTAGAATCACTAACTGACACTACCTTGGCTCCCAAATTGATTAGCATTCTTGAAGCATACTGAGCAACATTGCCACTACCGCTAACAGCACAATGAGATCCTTTAAGAGTGGACTTTAACTTGTCTTCAATTGCATGTTGTGCCATGTATACTGCACCAAATCCGGTGGCTTCTGGTCTTAATTTGATGCCGCCAAACAGTGGACTCTTTCCTGTTAAAACACCTTCTCCATGTAGATTGGTTAGTCGTTTGTATTGTCCATACATGTACCCAATCTCTCTTCCACCCACACCAATGTCCCCTGCCGGTACATCCGTCGAAGCACCAATATACCTACTAAGCTGGGTCATGAATGATTCGCAAAACCGACGAATCTCACCATCAGATCTCCCCTTTGGATCAAAGTCACTTCCGCCCTTTCCTCCACCGAGAGGTAATCCAGTCAATGCATTCTTGAATATCTGTTCAAAGCCCAAGAACTTGAGTATCCCGTCATTCACTGTAGGATGGAATCTTAGTCCTCCTTTGTACGGTCCCAAAGCAGAAGAAAACTCAACTCTCCATCCACGGTTTACATGCTGCTTGCCGTTATCATCCTCCCATGGAACATGAAATGATACCATTCTTTCTGGTTCTGTCAAGTAAAGGAATGCTTTCTTATAGAAGTCACCATTGACTTTATCGTCAAATAGAGGCTCAATTGATAAAGCCATTTCTTCCACGGCCTATAAGATATATAACATGTATGTTAATATACAGAGACATTTTGAGTATAATGGCAGTACATGAGAATACACATTGTTATGCATATGCCGCAAGATATAATATGTGTAAATGTTGTAATATGCGACCGTTATGAGTGTAATTGCAAAGAAAACATGACATCACACAATAACACATGCTAAATGACATATGATGTGATCAAAAAGTGATATTGCAATAAATAACCTTACATGATAAATACTGGACTTACCTGTAAGAATACTGGCTGATGTGGATATTTAGACCTCAAATCATCTAGAAAACTAAGTTTACTAGGGTTGGTACACGATTGAGGATTGGTTGTTAATGTTGTCATTGTGTTAGAATTAATGTTATCTGCTGATATTGAATTTGTTTGTTGTATTGTTATCAAAATGAAAATTATGACACATATTGGTGCCGATATAAGAACCATGATGTCAATGTGGTGTCAGTCTGAAGTTCTATGCCCATGCAAAGTGTCAAGACAATGAGAAGCGTGAGCAAATAGCATGAGCTAAGTGGAAATGATGAGCCGGCGGAAATGGCGATAAAACGTACATTTTATTCCATCAAGATGCTTAAGATTACTCATCTCACCTGTATGAAAGAACTAATAGTAAAGTAATGAATGATACTATATACAATTGAACTTTATCTTATATTATTACATCGCCTTTAACTTGCTGCAAGTCTCTTGCTTCTTCTTGATTGAGTCTTCTCCTTACTTGAAGGCTCATTATCCACTCTCTTCCTCTTACCTTCAGTATCCGGCTCTTAGAAGCTACCACTTTACTCTTCTTGATAGTGGATGTCTTATTAGATTGCTGTTTACCTTTTGCAGTTGCAGTACTCTTCTTCGTACCCTTTCTACCCATAAGCTTTTGTAGTGATTGAACAATAGCTGAACTTCTGCCACCCGATTGGATAAACTTGATCGCCTTTCCATTATAATCCTTTGCAGTGGTACTTCCGCCACCACCACCTCTCCATCTACGATGGAATAGCCATTCCTCTGGGAGGTCTTTACCATCATTCAAACAATCTACCGCTGTAGATAGTATGTAATGCATTTCGCTTACTATCATTTGTGCCTCTTTCGTGTTCAGATAAGACTGATCAGGATGGATATGACATCGATATAGTATTTCGTCGGCAACCCAATTGCCTACACCCGATACTACCGCCTTTTGATCCAATAGTAATCCCTTGATACCCTTTTTCCTGTTTACCAACTGATTCGCAATTGTTTGTTGTTGTGTATTAGATGAAGATGACTCTAATGCGTCGGGCGCCAACTCTTTAAAACCTGGTATATCATCTTCACAAATGGTTTCCTTATCCTCTCCAATATCGACTAACACACTACCGAATCGTCGTGGATCAGAGAAGGCAGCTTCTTCCCCATTACTTGACTTTATAATGAGATGTGTATGAGGAGGGGGGTATGTGCTATCATTCTTTAGTTCTACTAACTCTGGTATATGTGTCGGTGAACTTATCCTACCAGTCATTCCCATATGCAGTGATAAATATAGTACTGGTTCATTTCCTGTAATTAAAACGGTATCATCATCTGCTGGTTTATCTTTTGTAGATTTAGATTTTATACTTCTCCTCTTCTTTGATGATGAAGATTTGGTATCTTTTTGCAATATGATACATATAAGTTTACCCTTCCTCAACGCATCTTTCATCGCATATTGCCCTTGATTTATTAAGTCAAATGTATCTTGAGTAGGAAATCGTTTAGTTGGTAGAGGAGGGGGGCATTCAAAGGTGACAGGTGATAATGATGATACGAGGGGGAGAAGGATCTGCCTAAAATGTTCGACTTCGGGTAACTCGGGCATATTTTATTGATTACCTTATATTATTGCAGCCACCTTGAGATTATTACCTTATATTACTGCGGTCACCTTGATCAGTATATATTTACCACATCATTTATTGCTCGTCAGCATTTGGCGGGTACCACGAAGCACATACTTACATGAGAATTGACTGAATTGACTGTCATTTTTTTTTGCAAAGATACGATAGTACCTAGCCTCCACTTTATTTCGAGTGTGTATTGATTGTGGATGATATGTAGTATCAAATCATATCAGCAACGGCAGCAAGAGCCACTGCACTCAACCAGTGAAAGAGACTAATTTATGACATGATTTATTGATGTTTACTACTTTTTTTAGTAGCAACACTCGTCCATCGTTCAAAAAAGATCTTGAGACATGATGAGAAAGATTTATATGCATCATATTGCACAGAGACACTTATGCTGTAGCATGCTCTTAGTAATGGTGCCATAAAATTCATATCCAGCCAAAAGAACATCAATATATGATCAATACAACCATGAAGGTCGCTGCAATCCTCACCTCCGCTCTCCTCTTAGTATCTACCACCTATGCATCATCTACTGTCGACGAAACCAATGTAGTTTCAGAAGAGGAGTTCATTGCTGAAGTTGCATTCCTAGAAGAATCTCCTACATGTAATGCCCTTGGCGACAAATGTAAGAAGGATTCGGACTGTGCTCAGGGTGGCTTTGGACCTTGCAACAAATGCGGTGATAAGAAAGGAACCCAGTACTACAAGCGTTGTTATTTGGAACCTCCCCCGACACGTACTACTCCTAAGCCTACACCTAGTCCAACACCCCCTACATGCAATGCATTAGGTGACAAATGTAAGAAGGATTCGGACTGTGCTAAGGGGGGCGTTGGACCTTGTAACAAATGTGGTGATAAGAAGGGAACCCAATACTACAAGCGTTGTTATTTGGAACCTCCCCCAACACGTACTACTCCTAATCCTACACCTAGTCCAACTCCTCCTCCTGGGTTGTGCGGAAAACAATGCAGGTAAGTTGTCTAAGAGTGTCGAGATAAAGATACGTACATATATTGCTAGATCTCATACATAATATATGTTCTCTCTCTTTTATTCATTATACCACAGGCACACCAAGGACTGCAAAGGAATGGTGGGAACGTTCAATCTATGCACCAAGTGTAGCCGTAGTAAGGCAAAGAAGGGTACTATGTATCAGTGTTACGATCCACATGCTGATGATGCTGATGAGTGGGAGGAGATCGAGGAGGAAGTTGTTGGATACCTAAGGACTAATTAGATTGGATGATATCTCAGAAGGGAATGATTGGATTCATCTGGAGGAGAAGTGTACCATATCGAGTACCTATTGATATTCTTTGTTTGATTCTGCTGTTGTTTGAGGAGATGACTGTTTGCTGATGATTTGTTATATTGCAAGGGCATGATTCAGAGATTAAAGAATAATGCCTAGTTGCACAGAATCCTTTGCTCAAGTCTCTGTTTCAATAGTAGTATACAACATCATCTGTTTGGTATTATCTTGCGTGGTCTACTGATCATTAGTATCGACCTATTCTATTGTATCTATTGCAAGTCACTCTATCAAATCTAAAACTCATCACCCGTTATAACATCTTGCACAGCCTCTACTATACTTTCACCAGCTTCCTCGGTGGCATTAGCTAATGCTTCGGCCGCTAACCTCTCCTCTTCAGCCAGCATCTCTTCAAACATTTCGCTATTACCAAGGAACATGTTCATGACTATTCCAATCACTATAACTGTTCGAGCAAATGCCATGACATCTTTCATGGTTGTGCCTTCAACACTAGCTTTCAGAATATTACGGCAAAACAGTAGCTTCATTGCCCGATCAAACAAGAAACAGATCATAACATCACCGACGAGAATCTTGATGATGAAGTTACGGAACTCCTCATCTGGAAAGGGTACCAATTGAAAGTACTTATTAAGTCCAGGTACTGATTCAGAAGCAAACATGAATGTCAGAATGAAAGTGGCAAGCAGACTCCAAAGTAATGGTCTATTCTCGGTGAGGCCAGTCATGAAAGACCGACCTTGAAGATTCACAACAAAGACTGTCACTTGTTGGACATTACTGACAAGGAAGACAACACTGTTCAATATACCAGGCTTGAACTCTCCATCCAAGTCAATTTTATAATCATCTTCTAGGTACTGCTTGGCTGTATTGGTAGCCCACATCATCGTCGCTAAATGAACGGCAAACTGTCCAAGAAGACTGATGAACAACGAAGGATGAAAGATTGACGTCAGTGGCTTGACACTTGATAGTTTCTCAAGAGGCTTGGCACGGGAGACACTCATATAAGATACTGAGCCCAACATTCCCATAGCAGTCATTTGAGTATCACCATATTTGACCTGCAAGGTTGTGTAAAAGGAGGCACAAGTATGGATGAGATATGACATCAACAAACTAATACAGCTCAACAAATACTTACACCATCGAGATATAGGACAGACAAGGAGTATGCACTGATGAGGCAATTCAATGCCAATATTTGATACATTTGGATTGATGTAACCAATGTGCACCGTCCTTGACGAACAATATCAACACAGCTACGAATACTTGGCATCTTAGAAGTGAATGGTGCCGCAACACTTGCATCTCCAATCTTAACCATTGGCAACTCATCCATCTCCAAGTCTTCAAGTTGACCAGCGATTGTTGCAGCCGAGCCAGCAACCGAATGCTTGTTCATCATGTCCGCCTTCTTCTTCTTCCCTTCTGCCTTTTCGATTGCCATGAACTCTTGGAGAGCCTTGAATTGTGCCCATTGTACACCTTCTGCCTCCAACTCTTGTACCCGTAACTGCATCTTGCGCTGTTTCTCTTGGATGAGCTCCCGCTGTTTCAACTTGGCATCCATTTTCTTGTTCTTCATTTCTTGCACCTTTTGCTTCTGAGCACGGGTCTTGATTGCCTTCTCCCGGCCCTTAATTTCATATAGTTTGATGAGATCTTCCCTCTCAGTTAGCTCGGGATATTTCTTCAAATCAACGCCAAGTGCAATAATCTTAGCTTTCAGTGCCCATAATGGTCCAGTTCTGGCAAGTTGTCGATCCTGTGGCGATAGGACTGTAATATTATCCGACGCACTGATCATACTGCCCTCCTTTGACGTCTTTTTCTTGTTTCCATCTTCACCCTTGTCAACATTGACATCGCCAAATCCAGACAGGAGAGCTACACCAACATCTGCTTGCTTCAAGGCTCCCACATCGTTAGCACCGTCGCCACACATTAGGCATAACAATCCTACAGAATGAAGACATTCAATTACCGTTTCCTTGGCATCAGGTGTCATCCTAGCAAAGACTTTAAAGTGCTCAAGGATTGATTTTGTGTCAACATCATACTCATAAGCAGTTGCAAGGTTGCTACCCGTGACAGCCAGATCATACTTCTTGGCAAGTAAAGGCACCCCACTTGCGACATATGAATCACCGACGCTATCATCTTCATAACTTTGCCAGTACATTTTGCCATTATCATCCTGTTCCAAAATGAGAATGGGCTTTACCTCAGATGCATCGCGTTTACGTGTTGAAGAAGATGCCAATTTTGTGGCATTCTGAGCTCGTTTTGATTCCAACAACTCTTTCAACTCCTTATTCGTCTCGGAAAAGACACTGTTTGATGCAAATACACCACCCTCGTCATCAGCATCTTCTGAATCACAAATGTTCACCTCCTTGGCAACATGAATTGCAGTGAGTAACGCATCTCCCGTGACCATTGCAACATTCATACCACCCTCCTTCAACTTACTCAACACCATTTTAGTATCACGTCGTACACGACAAGTAAAGGCTACAAAGCCAGCAAAAGTTAAATTCTCTTCACATACACTTCGTGTATCCTTGGCAGAATCCGCATCGGCGGTGGTATTCAATGTCTTGTATGCCAATGAGATGACACGATATCCACGTCGTGATAAGAACTTGGCTGCCGTGTCATAACCACTTGGTTTACCCGACAATAACTTTCCAACCATTTCAGGCGAGCCCTTAACTACCGAATAGTACTTACGATTGGCAATGTCCTTAACTACACAACTCATACGTTGTAACTTGGAACTAAAATGATGACGTGACAGTATATCAATTTCGGCACATGAATTATTCGTTCCTGGCATGGATATTGATGCACCACCGTCCTTCTTCTCCGTGCTAGCAGATGGTACGACATAACCAGACTTGGATGCCACCTCCCACCTCATTGCCTTGAGTGCTGCCGATTCTAATGGATCTCCAGTCGTCTCGCCATCAATGAGGACAAGGGAGTGACATCCAGCCAACACTAATGATGCCTCAGGCGACAATTTTGTCATGGGCGTCAACAGTTGACTTTCAGTATCATCCTTTTTCTTTGAAGATGGATGAGACGTTGTACCCTTACTAGTACTCGAACTAGTTAGCGTTGCAAGATCAACACCCAAAGTCGTGACAGCAAGTACACCTACAGGTACCAACTCATCAGTCGTCAATGTTCCAGTCTTATCAAACAGACATGAATCTAACTTTCCAGCAATTGGTACACGATATGGCTCGGTACAAAAGATTTGTAACTTCATTAATGTCATTAATGAATTGTTAACTGCCAATGCCATTTGCATTGGCAATTCTGGTGGGATGACACTGGTAATAATTAGTATACAATGAAGTAATAGTTCATACTGTGAACGATTCTCATCATGCATGCCGTGATACAAGACGTATCCGGATGATGCTACCGCAAAGAAGAAGAGTAACAAGAGTAATAATGCAGTTTCCATTTCATGACCCTTGACCTTTTCTTGTGAACCTTCAATCATTCGTACAAGTTTCCCTTGAGCAGATGAAAAGCCTGTACGTAATACAAATGTTATGCATCCACCATCAGGTGGGTTGGGAATATCGCCATATGGATGTGGATGAGAATGAGTCGTTGCCTTGTCTTTCTCTTCTTCATCAGAAGATGCCTCCTCTTCTTCAACTACCTCCACACCCTTACATTGTAACATCTTGGTACCGGCATATAATACATGTGTCTTGTGTTTACCCGTCATGTCAAGATTCTCACCCTCAATTAGTTCACTAATACCCTCCTTCATTTGTGGTACAGACTCGCCTGTTAAGCTTGCCTCATTAACGACTGTTGAACCACGCAGTAACAGAACATCGGCTGGTACTACATCTCCATCTTCCGAATCAACAACTTGTTTCTTCTTCTTAAAACCATCCTCACCATTCTTAATACTATCATCATCCTTCTTCTTAGAAACACCAATCCTCAACAAACTCATAACATCACCAGGCAAAAGATCAGTAGTCCAAATTCCAACCCATTTCCCCTCTCTAAACACCAACACTTTACGAACTGCATTACCCATTCCTTTCAATGAATTTAAACTTTTAATACGTGAAAAAACTACAGTCGCTTCGAATGTTAATATCATAAACAATGTAAATGCACTATATTGCCAATAATCATCTAACATCCATAATACTACACAGAATAATTGAAAGACTGTAAATGGACTTAGTAATTGTGCCTTGTATAGTTTTAGAAAGGTTGGTTGACGAACGTTAAACTTGTTTGGACCAAATCGTATATTAGAGGAGTCTAACTGATCTTGGGATGATATACCAGACCATTCTTTGAAGAATGTCAATGGCATTTCTGTATTACATCGTATCTTAATAAATGTATTTGATTCATAATCATAGTAGTAACGACGACGATGATATTCAAATGTTATACCAATTGTCGGGAGATAGATGATTGGTAGTAGTATTGATGATTCAGTTGATTTTGTTGGTGTTATTACTGCATGGGTTGGTAAATGTTTAGGTATTGATAGTGTAGTGTTGTTTGTCTCAATCATTTTTAGTAGGGCTTCGGATGATCCTTCTGTATCATTATTATTTACCTTGGTACTACTTTCACCTGATGACTTATTAATTGGTTTCAACAATGGATTTACATCCTCATCCAACTCCAACCATTCCTCTGGTAAATCAGCTCCATGAACACTCCCTTCATTATCATAACCATGGGTTTTAACAGCAACATAATTCATCCATACATTAAACTTGACATTCCAAATTTGTAATAAAACAATTAATAAATGTAATGTTAGTAATATGCCTGTGGTGAGCATTGATGTGAATGTTGGATAATGCTTCTTGGGTACACGCATTGATTTGGGTAATGAGTCTAATACGGATTGTTGCTTTTCACGCTTTTTACGGGAATGTTGCTCCTCTGTTGTTGTGTATGTGTATTTAATATATAGCGTAGAGGATATAGGATGAGCGAGTGAACAACAAAGCCAAATGAAACCAATTTTATCCACGCTATACATACACAAACAAGTTAAGACTTACCAATATCCATATCCATCCAATCAAACCAACCTAATTTCTTAGTGGGACGATTGGGATCATTAATATCAGATAAGGAGTGAGTCAATTCCGCACGCATCTTTGCTGTTCCTTCCATAACTGTTTTGGTGTGTGTAAGTTTATGAGATATAAATAGTGCATAAGATGTGAGCAATATGGGCGAGAAGAAAAAACACGCATATAATATACAAAAATGGCCAATGAATCAACCAGTACAACCAACAATACACAACTATAAAAATAAACATAGCAAACAATATATTATGAACCAACCTTCAAACCCCTCCCTTTCAGCTTTGTCTAAAAATTCCTTATACGGCAGTCCAATAGTAGAATAGATCCAATATATTTGATATAAGTATATTGTTAAAAATAATATATGATATTTCTTTAGTGGTGCTCTTCGTTTCTTATTCTTTGTAGAACTGTTGTTAGAGTTGGAGGAAGGGAGGTTGGTGGAAGTTATAGAGAATGAGTGGTCATTGGATGATGAAGAGATGATAGTTTTAGGTCGATATAATTCAACATAGGCAATTTGATCTGCATCTGTTGGGATGCCATTTTTTGATATAGGCCTTGTAGGCTCGTCACCGTTCTCGGCTGCCATGATACATGTATTGTTTGAAATGTTATTAGCATGAATGTGCGGTTGAATTATGAGAGTATAATTGGGAGTCTTAAGTTTTTGGGAGAATCTATGATTAGCCATACAATCACATCAGTTCAGGCTCTAATATCCTTTTAATATATAGCAAATGGAAGATATGGTAAGTAGTTTATGTGATATATTATGTGTCTCGGTAGCGTGTGTCATCGGCTGGAGGAGTATATGAATTTGCAATAGATTGAAAGTTGATGTGCATTTTATTTTGTGCGGGTTTGCTAATTATGCCAATGCGGTATTTACTTACATATACACCACTCCAATATAGGCCCCACCCCAAGACGCAGGACCAGCAGATCCATCACAAGAGGATTCATATGATGCCGTGAAGCAAGAAGAACCCGCTGGTGGTACTGAAAATGGCGAAGCAGCACCAACCACTGATTCAATGAACACAAGTGATGAACAAGGTCAAGTAAAATCAGAAGATAATGGTGGTGTACCCACCTCAACTACTGGTGGTAACTTATACTTACGTCCTGCATTTTTAGGTAATTTAAGTCATCAATGTTTATCAAGTGATGTTGAGAATTTATTTAATAATCCCACGCCATCTGGGCCGAATGTACAGGCTGGTGAGGTTATGCCTGCTTTTAAATTGGATAGGGTGGTACGTATTGTTTTTGGATTGTGTGTTTATTTTGTGTGTATTGGTTATTAAGTTGTTAGATTTATTGTGTTAAAATTATTGGGGTTTTGTTTTTCTCACCACATTATTAATTTTGTGCACATCTTATGTTCCTCTCACTATATTATCCACAACCCTCCATCATCCAATAGGATTTAAAACGTGGATATGCCTTCGTATTCTTCAAGGATCCCGATACACAAGCCGAGAAGGATCGTATTGAACAATATGTTCAAGATATCAACGGAATGTACGTACCACCCATATAAAATCTTCATTTTATATATTTTTCTTCAATACCTACGGTGGATTATTTTGTCTTCGTATATCCATGGATTATTTTGTCTTCAAAGGGAACTACGGGATATTTTGTCTTCGCATTTAATTGAGGGGATTCTACGGATTTTGTCTGCCCTTACTGTATCTCCATATATTGCAGAAGAGGGAAGTATTTTCATCAGTGGGAGATAGCTACGGATACACCGGGGATGAGGGAACATGATTCACCTTTGGATATGGGGATTCACCGTATGATTGCCGTCATCACTGTTTGTCTTCCTTTTATTTGTTTGTCATCATTATACACCACACACACCAAATTATCAACCACACCCATTACCCACCCCACTCATCCTAATTCATCAATTAAATAACTCACCATTTCTCTTCCATTCTCCCAAACTCTCCAATTAACCTCCCAAATCACTTTATCCCCCTTCAACAATATCTATTAACAGGAACTTGCCCAATGTCTCCGTCGCCCTACGATCTGAATTCGCCCGTGGCGATGGCCGTGTCAAGAAGAAGGAAGATGAACGTCGTAAGAAGATTACACCCAACGAAACCTTATTCGTTGTTAACTTCCACGAAGAAACTACCAAACGTGAAGACTTACAAATGTTATTTGAACCCTATGGTGAGTTAGTTCGTATTGATATGAAGAGGAATTATGCCTTTGTCCAGTTTAAGACTGTTGAGGAGGCAATCCGTGCTAAGGAGTCTACTAATGGTGGTAAGTTGGATCAGAGTGAGATTACAGTTGAGTTTGTAGCCAGGCGTATGGGTGAGGGCGGAAGGAGGGATGGTGGACGTACAGGCGGTGGTGGTAGGAGGTATGATGATGATCGTAAGTTGTTTTTGTTCTGTGTTTGGAATGTATTTGTTTGTCATATCATTTGGATTTAAACTCATTCTTCTTTGTTCACAAATAACAAGGCCGAGGAGGTGGTGGATACCGAGGCTCGAATTACCGCGAGGATTATCGTCCACCTAGACGCGATGACCGCCCACGAGGAGGCGGGGGGTATCGTGGAGAGCGCTCATCCTATGACGATCGCCGAGGAGGTTATCGGCGATCAAGGAGCCCTGAATACCGTAGGCGCAGTCGTTCTCGAAGCCCTGAATACCGTAGGCGCAGTCGTTCTAGAAGCCCTGCCTATGCACGTGATCGAGACTATCGCCGTGAACGCTCCAGGGGTGGAAGTGATCGTTATGCTGATGGCCGTGGATACGGACGCGAGTATTAAACTTTAAAGAGATGGATAGAAAGAAGAATGCCACATGGTTAAATAGCAACCTATTGGATAAGGCATAACATTACTTCTAAACTTAAATGAACTTGTTATTAACTGTTAATTAAAGTAGAGGATAGTGTATAGAAGAAGACAGTTGTTATACATCCAAAACCTCAAACACACTCGTCTCTTGGATAATTGAGCGACACTTAAATTTAAATCTTTAGCTTTCTTTTGTTGAAACAAACCTTCAAGGCGCTAGTCCCATCTCATCCTACTTCCTTTTCCTCTTCTTCGTTATTAGTGGCAGTTTTTTAACTCTCCAACTTTAAAGAAACGAATGCAAGAAACAATTTGAATCTATTTTCGTTTGAACTTTTTCAAAACACAGACTCTGCCGCGTAAACACTACACTATTCTCTCATATCTAGTAGTACCTCCACGGCACTTCTCCTCATATGCCCTACTGGACTCCTTCTGTTATTATTACATCCAATATGAGCAATGCCATCCTTGAAAATGATGTTGAAGAACCACTTGATACCCTTTCGGATGACTGGGTAGAGGACTATAAACAACTGGCCTTGGATCTTTTAGGATCAGCTGAATACCCCAACATGCCCATCCCAGATGAACGTAAAGAACAATTCATCAACTTGACGCCTGAAGGTGTAGAGGGCCTAATTGTCTATATTACATATTATTTGTGCACATACCAAAACGACAAAGTCAGGATGAATTATGCTTCGATGCAAACAATTACTGGGTTCGGTCCATCGGTTAATATCCCAGAACTCCAAAAGATTATTCGTCGACCAGCCGGTTCTCTTCCACCCATGCTTCGATCACTTAGTGGTGTTATACACACCCAACGTGCCGCTATAGCATTAGCCCGTTTTGCTACTGCCTGCATGGTACAAATGTTTCCGCCTATTGTGAATGTTCCTGTACTTATTGCTACTCCTGATAAGTTGAAGAATATTCCTACGGTAATTGAATTTGTAAATGGTAAGTTTGTTTGTGATGTTGATGTTTATAATTTAATTGCAATAATAATATTCATATTGCAATTAACACATATCTTATCTAATTCTTTAATTTCAACTATAGCATTATTCAATTCAATTCGCGATCAGGATCCTTTTGATGCGAACATCCTTGCATTGGATACGTTATTAGGGAAGCCAGGAGTATTGACGGCATTTCCTAGCAGCCTCAAAGGCCTAACTACAACAAAGAAGAAACAACCAAATTATGCCGCGTCAACAGAGGCTTCTCGAAACCGTGACCGTGCTTCTATGGATAATTCTTTTTCCTTCGAGGCCGCTGATGAGGAAGAGGCTACCACCAAGGCTGCCCCCTCTCCTGCTGCCAACAAAAAGAAGAAGAAGAAGTCCAAGAAGAAGTCCAAGAAGCAGAACCGTAATTCTTCGGGTGGTACATCGGCCAAGGAAAAGATCAATGCTCCCAAGAGGAGCAAGAATAAGGAAAGTCAGCTAACTCCTGCTCCTCCTTCTTCTTTCAGCTTTGCCACCGTAAACATGGCTGCTGCTTCTACATCCGGGCGTGCTAAGACAGCCAGTGGTGTATCACCCAACGATCCTACAGCAGCCTTCCGTCGTCAGGTATCATCCCTTTCTCCATTGAGGGGTAAAACCTTGGATACCAACCTCAAGTTTGACTCTACCGCCGCTACTGCCCCTGATGTCCTTGCATCAGCTATGGAGGGTGCTGCCAAACTTGGAAAACTTCATAGCAAGATGAGCAAGATTGATGGAGCTGCTGTTATTGGTACCTTGTACACCAATGTCAACACACTATCTGCCCAAGTATTTGATCTTGAAGGCCAAGTGGATACTCTTCAGAGGAAGAATCGTGGTCTCTCAAAGGAGAATCGTATCCTCTCAGAGGCAAAGGGTGAAGTTGAAGTTGAACGTGATGAGCTTGAGGACCATTTGCAAGAGGCGGAGGCGGAAATTAGGAAGTTGAGGAAGGCCTTAGGGTTGAAGACCCGAGAGGATACTGCCTCCCTTGCTGAGTCTGATCTTGCGTCGTCTAGTTACTACAATAACTTTGATAATACCCAGGGTGCTACTACAGGAAATGGGGGTGAGGATGATGATGATAGCAGCAGTAGTAGTAGTAGCAGCAGCAGCAGCAGCAGCAGCAGTAGTAGTGAGGAAGAATTTGAAGGGTAAGCAACTCTTTACTGTTCTATTCTCAGGACCTTATATACATGATGTATGAGGGACTATGTAGTATGTGTTTGAAAGTCTAGACAAGTTATTATACTGAATTATCTTTTCTTTTATCTATTAACATAGACATCCAGTCCTTCAACAAGCAATCCTTCCACCTCTCAATGTTTCGGAAGAACAAATGAATGCTGTTCGGAACACTATGATAGGCATGCGCAACACTTGTGATCAATTGATTTCGCTAGGTACATTGTTCCAAGTCATGGATGATGCTGAGAAGGGTGGAAACTATTTGGGTGATGTTTCACTAGCTGAAACAATTCTAAGTTCAGCAGGCATGTCAGTCGATGCTGCACATGAATACCTGGCTACTCTTCCTTTGGATCTACAGTCCGGTTCTAATTACAAAGCTGTTATTACAAGGACACAACAGTTGCCTGTCCCCCCGTCTAGCACCCATCCCCGCACCCGCTGAGGAACAGCCTATTCTTGACAGTACAAGTATGAACTGATACTGTGTATTACTTTCAATTTTGTTGTTCTGATATGTTGTAGGTAATATGTTACTAGACTATTGTGTTACTGATATACCGCCCTGATCCATTAGCACTTGTATTAACATGTCTAACATCATGTGTATTGATATATAGAACATAAGTACATACCAAAGTTGATGTCTAGAGAGGATTGATAATTTTGGAAGGATACCATCAACATCATGTAAAAAGTAATTACTCGCGTATTATGATACTGGTATACGTTGATAGACGATGAGCTGCGGTTTCAAAAACGCCACTGGCTGACCTCGTCGGACGTCTAGTTGTAGAGTAATCGATATATCCCCGAGCGGCTTTGCTATTAGTGAGTAGGATGAATTTTGGAAGGATACCATCAACCACACAAGTAAAGTAACTCACATCAGTTAGGCAGGCTGTACTCTGAAGTTAATACAAAACCAATAACCAAATTATACAAAGTGTCGTCATGGATATTGTATCTAGTACCTCCTCAAGCAGCAGTTCATCAAGTGATGATGACTTGGATGAGATATTGAATGCTGGCATTGTCTTTTCACCCAATTGCGATAGTATTTGGAAAAATTTTAATAAACTCTTTATACAACCTAATAGTGGAATAAAATCAAAGATCCAATTGTTATATGAAATGCATCTGTACTATAAGCATGCCGTGAGGAACCTCGAACGTTGGTCAGAATTGCCAGGGTTTGACATAAACGATACCTATTACCCACCAAATAAATGGTCAGAAAGTGATAAGAGTTTTGTCTACCGAATGATCTACAATGCTGTGATTAGACGAATTAAAGTAGTAGAGAAATCTTTTCATGTTAAACATCTAAGACAGAAAGTTGGCCAAGATGGACTCCTTCGTATTATGGGCTTTCCAAATGTCAATGCTTTATTTAGATGGGTGGCAATTAAGATGCCACAACATATGAGTATCCATTTATGGAGGGCAAAATTTGTGAATGCAGAAACAAACAAAGATTGTCAGATGAATATTGAAGTAGGACATGTTGTGGCGGTAAAAAGTCACCACAGCAGTATTGTAAAAGATCGTCATTGGTATATGAAAGCATTTCATCATTCCAATTTAGGTCTACAATGGAGTGTAATCAATCGACGATTTATGTTAGATTCAGTATATCCAAGAAAGTGGACGCAGACTGGATATGTAGATGACGACGAGTACGACACACCCCACATGAAAGAGATGAGGGAAGCACTGCACTGGCATGAGAATCAAATCATTCGACTTCTTACAGTACTAAAGAAATTACATTTCGGAGAAGACAAGGTAGATGACAGCAAACAATTCAGAAACATGTATGAAACTAAATGGAATCTAGACGGAACACCTAGATTATAACAGAAAACTAAAATAAAAGTCTTCACGCTATCGTTCAAGGAGCCGTTCTCGGTCTCCCGAATATCGTAGGCGTAGTCGCTCTCGTTCTCCAGGGTATGGACGGGACAGAGACTATCGCTCCTCTCGTCGTGAGGAGTACCGTCCTAGTAGCTCCAGGAAAGTCCGCGTTTGTACTTCTTTATCATGTACATGCAGGTGTTCAGTATAAGGCTCGACGACTTGACTGCTTTATTTGACCCTAGTTTGTCTTTATTTGACCGCCTTTGCAAGTCATACGTGCTAACTATGTTCCAATCACTTCTCTTTCATCTTCATAAATTGTGAAACGCGCATCTTCCAGAGGTGGAAGAGATGCGTATGATGACAGGGATCGTCATGCCGAGCCAAGGTCATCTGATCGTGGATATGGACGTTCCGAATATTAAAAGGGGTTGTAGAGATGGATGGAAAGAATACCTAGTTAATTGCCTCTGTATCTATTTAGTGCCAGACACTATCGTTATGATATTACCATGATAAGCGACCCGAGGCATTTATTATTAGTAGCAGCTACCACCTGGTTAGTTTTAATTAATTACTATAAGGCAGTTTGAAGCTTAAATTAATTATAAGTATACCTAGTTTGTTATGTGCATTTAAGGTTCCTAACACCTGTTTGCTTCCCCAAAGTCCTCTACCAATAGTCGTTACTTATACTATCAGCTTCTGTTGGTGATAAAGCATATGTCTTCTTCTCCCCAACCTCCACCGCGAAGTCATTGCTCAAACTGTTAGATTGAATCATCGATGAAGGAGAGGATAACACATTTGTCTTCTTTCCTTCAATAGTTACCGAGTCGATCAATACCTCATCCTCCAGGCTGTCACCGTATACTGTGAACTTTAGCCTCATATTCTCAGTACCAGATGGAAGCTTGAACTCAAAACTATTACCATCATACCACTTCCTATCTGGAAAAGCAGAGCTGTCCCAACATTTGTCATCTGCTACCTCACCATCATTGATAGAATACTCGAGACAGAAGTCTTCTGTTTGATCTTCCACAGTAAAGTTTCGTGCAGATCGTAAGCCAAAAGTAACTTTGGCATTAGTGAAGACATTGTCCTCCATAGTGATGAGATTTGACTTCATGACTGACACTCCGTTGTCACCACCAGCGATTCTCATAGTGCCAGTACGCCCTAGCACATTCCCTATCCACGCCGCATTATTTGTTGGTAACAAGAACATATTGACTGGACTTGTAAAGTCCTCTTTGTAAATCTTTGTCCAAGCACTGGAAGTTTGTACATCATCTTTATTAGTCTCCATTAGATTTGCGGTATCATTACCACACTCAAAGTAATCAGGGGCATCTGAGCTTGCTGCCTCACAAACATTTGTCTTGATCCAACCGAATTGCGATGATATCCGAGAATAAACAGCAGGAAAATCAGCGTGTGCGCTATTGAACAGGAGAGAGTAGCGTGTAGATTGTGAGCAATATTACAATCATCATACAACTATACGCACATCAACTAGACAACTCACCACCCAAATCCCCACGAAACTAGCGAGACCTGTCGATCGACGTCTTCTTCATCTGTCCGCTTGATAATTAATGGTCCACCCGAATCACCATAGCACGAATCTTTACCAATATCAGAAGCACATATCATTTGATCACTGATCATACCCTCATAACTTCCGTCGACTCCTCCTACCATCCAACCGTGTGATTCGGTTCCTCCAAGAGTACCGGTTGTTGCATCACAATCTTCATTTGTATATGTGAAGACCTCGGCCTCTTGAAGAACTGGTGCTGGATACTTAATATCATGGGGCGAGTAAGTATCTCCGTAGCCCAATGTAGTTACAGCAACATCACCTCCAACAAACTCAGAACTAATCTGAACAAAGTCAGTCACTTCAGTTGCATCTCTTTCCAATATCAGAATCATATAATCAAAGTCGGTAGATGCTTCATCGTATTGTGGATGAGGTATCTGTTCTTTCACTACAATCTCTTCGCCGACATTAGTGTTTCGTAAGTCGTGACGTCCAATTACAGCTTTCACTTCTACCATTGGTTGATGACAGTGTGCCACTGATAGTACTACATTTGGTGCAATAAGTGACCCACCACAGAAATGACGTCCTCTCCCTTGAAGTGATACTGCATGGATATCTACCGAGGTCTGTTTCTGTACCGCCAATGACATATGATGTGTCCATCGACTCATTCTACATATACACAGTAGAATAAAGTGTGAGATATAGTTATAAAAAGTCACAATATAGCCAGCCGTCATCTCAGCCGTCATCTCAACTAACCATATAATCATAATATAGTCAGCCGTCATCTCAGCCGTCATCTTAACCAGTCATTTAATGGAGCTCTACTTCATTTACTAACCACCTATGGTATTGTTGCAAAGCAAAAAAAAAAAAAAGACTTACCTTATTAGTAGCAACTATACCAACTGCAATTGCAACAGCTAACAGAGCGACTGTGCACAGAGCGGCTAATCCATACTTAGTCTTTTTACTACTCCTCGATGTAGAGGGAGCTGTCATATCGTCTGAAGGTAGAGACTCGACGATACCTGGAGTATTTTCGACATCGGTCATAATATAGTCTTCTACATCCATTTCAAAGGATTCGTTACCGCCGCCAAGGGTTGCCATACTATTAGAATTATGTTGCCAATATCATCCCACTCCGCTTTATGAACAAATGAGGTGGTGAATAGGATAAGCCATTAGAGGAGAGGGCTCAATGTTTATCTTCGTTTTTAAGTTTTTCCCATATTGTCTTTAGAAGTTTCATACTCATGAAATCGTTATAGAAGTTTCTATTAGCAATAGAAGAGACGTGCGGTATGTAGGGTATGTAGGTATAGTTATACAAAGTAACTGATAGATTGATATGGTAATGTGAGTATATATTTATTGTTTTAATTGGGTGTGTGGTTGGCGGCGGTAGGAGGTGTCTCTCATTGTAGAGAGAAGATTTGAAGATTGCAACAAAACTGAACTCAATTCATGAACAACTTTTTGTAGGTTTATTATAATATGTATTGTTTATTTTGCATCTAATCGTCGTCTTCATATATGCCTCCCTATATTCATGCCTCCCTATATTCATTATTTGCAATAGAAAATAATCACATGATCACATACATATAAAAATACGAACACATCTATAAGTAACAACACAACATACACAAAATACAACCACATAAAATCGAATAGAATATTATAACAAACAGTATTATTATTATGTCATCAGAATCGTTGGGTACATTCATACATCGATTATCAGGTGTATATCGTGATCCACAACGAGTACTACGAGATGCAGAAACATTACTTTCCTCACCATTGGGCACACATCTCCGACCAACAACGGAACCACTAATACGAAACGATGGCACTTCCACACCACCAGTACTATTACTACGAGGTACAATACCCATGACATATCGCGGAGTTACCTACAATTTACCAATAGATATGTATTTAGTACAAGAATATCCAATACGTCCACCTACAGTCTTCATTCGACCTGTATCAAGTATGGCAATTAAAGAAAATCATAGACATGTTGGATTAGATGGACGTGTTTATTTACCATATTTGCATGAATGGAAGGGTAATACACACGATTTACGAGAATTGGTTGTTTGGATGAGTTCATTGTTTGGTAGTGAACCGCCGTGTTATGCCAAACCGACTGGAACTGCTGCTGCTGCTAGACCAGTTGTTAGTAATGGAAATAGAAATGGACATCATCACAATAATCCACCAGCTTATGCTCAGGCAACAACAGTATCATTAAATGGCGGTCAATCATCGTCATATGCCACTGCTCAATCTTTAACAGCTTCATCTGTAGCCAGTTCGTACAATACTGCTACATCATCAGCAACTACTAATGTAGACGAGGAACGTCGAAGAGCATTTGAAAAAGAGATTGCCGATGCCAACATGGCAGCTGAAACAGCACGCCGAGCAGCAGCCGAGGAACATAGACTAAAAGTTGAACAACAACGATTAGAAAGAGAGCACGAACAGAACTTATTATCATTACGAACAATGGCAACATCAAAGGTGCAATTTGAAATACAAAATCTATTCAAGTCACTGAAAGATGATTTACGTATAACACTCAAGAATCAAAAACAATTAGAAGATGGTACAAGAGAGATTGAAGCATTGATTAAAGAGGGTAAGGATCGAAAGCTACAATTGATAACTGTTAAAGATAATATAGAAAAGGAGATTGAAAAGTTGGAAGTATGGCTAACAGCTGTAAAAAACGAACAACAATCTGAAACAAATGAGACGGACGAATCAAATAATAGACAATGTACAGCAGACTTGATAGCATTACCAGCGGATACACACTCAGCACAAATGTTGGCATTAAGTGCCGAGAATGCCGCGATTGATGATTGTATATACTTTTTAGATAGAGCATTGGTTAGGGGTAGTATAGGGTTGGATGTTTTCCTGAAGGAGGTTCGAAGATTGAGTAAACGACAATTCTTGGCCAAGGTATGTTTGTACTTTTTTAGTGTCTTTGTAGACTTGTCTTATATGTATTTATAACTTATGTGATTGACTGTGATCGAATAGGCACACTTGATAAAGATTGCACAATGTCGAGCGGCAGAACGGCGGTGATGACAGTGACAGTGATGCTTACTCTTTGGCTTCTATGATTGTGAGGGAATCTACTAAATCTTTGAGTTTGGGTGGGTATGGGCTAATACAGGGCAACTAACACTGCTCTTCACTTTCACTTGAACTTGAGATATCATATCAAAATCAAAGGACTTGATTAATTTCACTATGTAAATATAAAACAAAGATCAAGAAGTTCTGATCAATCGATGGGGTGTGCTCATCCACACCTGGTTCAACAGTACCTAGAGTTAAACCCTCCGTCGATGTTAAAAGTAGGGAGACACTTAGTGATTGACTACGATCTCATTGACAGAAAAGGGCACAACAAAAAAAAGACCTAAGAAAGAAAGGCATACGATTGATGCTATCACACATACAAAAAGTAATGGTAGTAGTAGCCTATATTGCTATAATATATGTTACAAGAGCCCGATTGCTGCCATATTAGTACAATTATGTTATCAATATCATTCAACTCCGCTTTATGAACAAATGAGGTGGTGATGATAGGATAAGCCATGCGGTGGGGCTCAACCTTTTCATTTTGCAACCAAGTTTAGAAGTTTCATTCTCATGAAATCATGATAGAAGTTTCTATTAGCAAGATTATGGAGAATAAATAGACGTGCAGTATGGTATATTATACAAAGTAACTGATAGATTCATATGGTAATGTGAGTATATATTTATTGTCGTGCTTAGTGTGTGTGGCTCACGGTGATAGGCGGTGTCTCTCTAGAGAGAGATGATTGGAAATTGCAACAAAAGGGCTGAACTCAATCTCTCATGTGAACTATCGTTAGTTCTCGTCTATGTATATATTTATTTACTTTGCATCTTATATCAATCATCTTCTCATATTATCCCGACTATATCTTCGCTAATTGCAACAGATAACATCGATCACATACGTTAAATATTTGCAATAGATAACAGCCACATTCCATATCTTCCCTATCAACAGTTATAAACAAACAATATTATAGAACCAACATACCATAATGTCATCAGAATCATTGGGTACATTTATACATCGATTATCTGGTGTATACCGTGATCCACAGCGAGTACTACGCGATGCAGAAACATTACTATCCTCACCATTAGGTACACATCTCAGGCCAACAACGGAACCACTAATACGAAACGACGGTACTACACCACCAGTACTATTACTACGAGGTACAATACCCATGACATATCGTGGTGTCACTTACAATTTACCTATAGATATGTATTTAGTACAAGAATATCCAATACGTCCACCAACTGTATTTTACGACCTGTTAGTACAATGGCAATTAAAGAAAATCATAGACATGTTGGATTAGATGGACGTGTTTATTTACCATATTTACATGAATGGAAGGGTAATACACATGATTTGAGAGAATTGGTTGTTTGGATGAGTTCATTGTTTGGTAGTGAACCACCGTGTTATGCTAAACCGACTGGAACTGCTACTGCTGCTAGACCAGTAGCAGTTGTTAGTAATGGAAATAGAAATGGACATCATCACAATAATCCACCAGCTTATGCTCAGGCAACTACCGTATCTACATCTTCAGGTGGTGGGCAATCATCATCATTTTTTGGCCAAGGTATGTTTGTACTTTGTATGTGTCTTTGTAGGCTTGTCTTTTTATGTACTTAAACTTATGTGATTGACTGTGATCGAATAGGCACACTTGATAAAGATTGCACAATGTCGAGCAGCAGAACGGCGGTGATGGCAATGACAGTATGAAGCTTACTCTTTAGCAAATCTTCGAGTGGGTATGCTAACTAACACTGGGCTCGACTTGAGATAATAACAAAGATGTGTACTTGATCACATTATGTAAATATAAAACAAAGAACAAGTTCTGATGGTATGTAGGTGCTTTACATACTATATCAGAGTTAACCCTCTACTTAATGCCTAAATAAAAGACATAGGAAAGAAATCCAGAAGTTTAGTTGTGCCCCTTTCTGTCAATAAGAGATCGTGGTAAATCACTACTGTCGCAGGCAGTGTCAATGCAACCCACATAAAAAGTAGTAGCCTTATTATTGCGATCAAAGTTGCTATTGTTTTATTAAGTTGTATCACCTCAAGCCCATTTGGCATAGTGGAGAGATTGTAAAGATAGATTAGGGAGTTATTATTAATCCTCACAAATACTGCTGTAAATTGCGGTCATTAGAGGAGTCGAGAGTGAGGAAAAGTATTTCTGCATTGCAATACAAGTAATGTTATTGCAATGAAAACCTATTAGAATATGATTAATAATATACATTCATATCGTAAGAGAGACTCTAATACAAGTTCAACATCATCAACAGCGATGACGACAAGCACACACGGGAGCAGTAGCTCTACCAATACAACACAGCAACAACAACAACAGGCACCACCTATTAAAAGTAGAATGACTCTCTTCGGTGTAGGTGTCAGTTCATCCTTGCCAAATGAAGATGAAACCAATCAATTACGATCAACGTTCCTCCGCAGTAGTAGACCAAATAATAATAATAAACAATTACCCGATACATATCGGAGATTATCAGATGAGGAACAAAATCGACGTAGTAGTATGCCAAAACGTACGCTGGCAACTAAAGCTGAAAGTTTTAGAATTGGTAGTCGAATGACTTTACTAGATAATAGTCAACGGAGGTTAAGTTTAGATGAACAACTGGAATTGCAAAAGGGTAAGTGCATATATTTTATTTGTATGTTTGCTGTAATGTGTGCGTTATTTATATCATAATATGTTCTAAACCATTTTACCCCAACACAAAAACTCCGATATTTACAACAAACTACTACATATACTGCAGCCTCACAACAAAATCAATCCACAGTATCAAATTATCAAGAAGTATTTGCACAAATGAAGTTAGAATTTCCACATTCCTCACTAGGTGCACTGCAACAAAAGACAATGGCTCGCATGGCTGAATTAAAGGCACAGAATTTAGCAAAACAACGAGAGGAATTAGTAAGGATACAACGTGAGAAAGAGAAGGAAGAGCAAGAACGTTTGAAGAAAACATTAGCTGTGAAATATATGAGTAAATGGATGAACAAGGCAAAGTTGGAATATAAAGAAGATGGGGATCAGGATGATGGCGGGGATGATCATTCTATTGACCCGTTAGAGGTATCAAATACTACTACCAATCCCGTACAAAAGAAGGGCAGCGGAGGTGGATTTGACGACTCCTTCAGACGAGGATTGGGCTTTAATGACTCTCAATATTCAAATTCACGGCATGACAGCACATCTCGTATTGGATTCAATGAAAGTTCGGATAATATATTAACACATCTAATACCCACCGGTGCCATGTCATTAGGAAGGAATACAATAATGATGAAACGACGTCCAAGTCCAGCTACTGATGGACATCGAAGGGCAAGTGTTGATACCACCCAATCTGGATTGGATAGTAGGATTGATGCTGGGTTGATTGGTGATAATCAAGCTGATAACTTTGCACCACGACAGAGTGTCGGTGATTTATCAGTGCATTTAGCACATCATGGATTTGGCGGGGCCAGTCATTCGAACAATAATGATGATCGATCTGCTATAACCGACCCTAGTGCATTAGTAAATGATGATACTGATAGTGTTGAACGACTTAGTATGAAATCAAGTTTGAATAGTGTCAGTCGATTAGATTTGGAATTGAGTGATATGCATGATGGTATTGATGAAAGTGGCCGGTCGGGTGTTAGTAGTTTAGGTGATGGACTAAGAGGTGCAGAAGACCATGCCGAACAGGAAAGAGAGTCAAGAGCGCGGAGTCTAGGAGTTGATGATGATGTAGGACCTGAACGGAGAAGATCACTTTCATTCTCAGCAAGTAGGAGTGAGTCCATAAGTATTGCACGATCCGTTGGAGGTCGATCTATAGCATCCGAGTTTACATCCGACTTTTCAATAATGAGCTGTGGCTTGATTGTTGGATTTACAGACCGGAGTAGTTTGGGCGAGAAGAAGGGATTGATTGTGGAATTTAATCATGTCATACGAAAGAGAAAGGAGAAGGAACATAGTCAAGATGATTGTGATAATAATACTACCGCTAATAAGTCACATGATACCGAAGAGGATATAAAGAAATGGAAGGAAAGGCCGTCTCCTGACGCTCCCGAGCAGAAGAAGGAAGTAAGAAGCAGACCAAAGGACAAGGATCCACCCATGGTGAGAAGAAGATGACAGGAAAGGACAGGGGCATGCTATAGACTTGCTGTGTATATACCGCATATATGAAAGAGGTTCATGTAACATTGTAATAAAGTAACCAAAAGCTAGGGTTTGCAAATCAAATCAATCTTCCAACTACATATTGACTTCAATAAAGCCACAAATCTCAAAATCATCTCTTCCGTTCATCATAAGGAGTTCTCCTCCACGAGAAAGCTGAAAATTGATTTGTATGAGGTGTGCCGATTTTGGGCCGGTATCCATTTCACCCAAAAAAAAACTCCCGCTCAACTGCATTTTCACTAACATCATATTACCTAACAAATCTGAAAAATGAAGGTCTTCCAATCGTCGAATTATAGATGTGGAGATATCCTATCCGATGCAGTTTTGCACGCTGATTCCGAATATGGTACTATCAGTCGGCGTTGACCAATAGGTAAAAACTTATTAAGCATAAACTGATTCACTAAGTAGAAGTGCATAGTAAAATATGGCCATTTTTCAAAAGTATATCTACAGGTTGCCGTTCGGCATGTGAACTACAAATATATAGTAGAGGAGCCTTCTGCAATTTTAGGCTATTATTCCATGTAGTTTTATTGCAATGGCCGATCATTCGACAATTTTTTGTATGAGGGCCACTGTATAAACTCTCATAAAAAGGATGATGGAGTACTGTTATATTTGGTAACTAACTGGTAAGAAGACATAGAAAATAGACCTTTCTCGCTCTATCTAAGAAAATACCGGTATCTTCGGCAGACAATACTCTCATACTTAATTACTACGATATGATAGTATTGCAATAAACGGTAGAATACCATCCATTATGTATCATTGAGGATTTGATCACTGACGCCGCCGAGAAATACAACGTGCAAAACTCAGAAAAGTAAATAATCAACACGAACACATATTATTATTATAAATAACACACAAACAACAATGAGTTCAGATAATGATGATTTTGATTTTATGGCCTACATGAAAGGGCCTAGTTGCATACCCGGATTAACCGGTAGTGATATCATCGCTGGTTGTCAGGGACATAATATTTCATTTGCCTACGGACGTGATACCAGTGATAAATACAAATTACTTGATCCGATATTACAAGCACGTGTTGCCTTCTGGCTTCGTGATAAAGCATTTTCATTGAAAGATATTAAAATGGAATGTAAAAGCAATGGCTTGGCCGTAACGGGTAATAAGAAGGTACTTTGTTTGAGATTGGCATTAAAGAAATTACCAGATAATGTTGAAACAAGTACATCCGAAGGATATACAATTACAAAGTGCAGTCTGAATACACGAGGTGGAAAGAGGATCAAGACTGGAGGTGCAGAATATGCAAGCAGAAGTAATAGCAGTGCAGCTGCTACAAAAAGTCATGATAAGAAACAACCTGCAAAGAAACAACCAGCAAAGAAGGTGAAGAAAGTAGTAAAGCACCAAACCAACAAAGTACCTGCCAAAAAAGAAGTATTGACTGATACGAATTGCAACAAATGTAAGGTAGATGATGGCTTTATCAACAAATGTGAGGGTAGTGGTTGTAACAAAGTAACATTGGCATGTGAATGTAATGATTATTGTAATGATGGGATATATAAGATTGGAGTATCACATTGTGGATGTTGTGAACGGGCATATTGTTTTAGTTGTATAAAGAGATATGCTGGGGATTGTACTTCTGCTTGCATATTCTGCACCTCCAGTCTTGATCCTCTTTCCACCT
>Ga0214478_100175_pt1 | contig 36668 bp, 27 predicted proteins | sample M1_20Mar14CPVII9_2_FD_178001 | JGI IMG/M metagenome (GOLD analysis project Ga0214478, IMG submission 178001) | Marine eukaryotic communities from Monterey Bay, California, United States - M1_20Mar14CPVII9sort6BwellD7 | ecosystem: Environmental > Aquatic > Marine > Unclassified | place: USA... | reverse complement strand
GAATTCTATCCTGTCGACTCTTGCTTACTTTACTTCGGCCTCTGGTACTGCTTGGTCGACTTTTAGATCTGCTACTACTTGTCGGTACAGCATTTGGACCTCTTGAACGACTCCGTGACCGTCGCTGTTCAGCTCGTGGACGGTTATATGGCCGTAGTCTATGTCCATATACTTGCTTCTCTTTACCATTGGGTAATGTCACTACGTAATATGGACGATTCTTCTTATCTCGTTGTAGTCTTGCTACTGTTGCACGGAGTTGCTCGCCTTGGGAAGAGGTATACATGACATCATCACCTACCACAAATTGTCCTGATATTACAACAGATGTTGACGAGGTTGCTGTAGATATAGGCGTTAAGGCCGTCGGGTCAACTTGCTCTTTCTTCGTGGTCGGGGTCGACGATGAAGTTGACAGTTCCTGCTCTTCGGTATTATCAGCTGGGGATGGATCAGGTACCGCGGACTGCCCTGGGAACAGGCTAATTTGATCTTCTATCTCTACATTATTCATTCCCTCTTCTTCTTCACTTGACTTATTTGCAGACTCTTCCTCTTCTTCGTCAGTATAAACTTCTTCTACCTTAGTCTCTTCTTCCTCGTCATCTTCCACCTCATCGTCATCATAATCAGCACCGAACAACTGAAGGTGTGCATTATCAGTCTGTTTCTCCTTCCCATCATCCAATATAACATCATAAAATGGTTCTAATAAATCATCTAAATGTACCTTCAATATTGTACACCCTTGTTTACCAGCTGCATTTTTATATTGTACCTTCATACCGGCTTCATATAGTGGTACCGTTCTAGTTTGTCCATCTTCAGTCTTTGCTTCTACCATTTGCATTTTTGGTAGGGGTATAATTGCTGTTGCAGTTGGTGGCGCCGGCGGCGATGGTTGTGTGTTTTCATGTTGGTCTTCCACCTCGGTATCATCTTCATTTTCCTCCTCCACCTGCTGATCTTCCTCTGACGAATCAATTGATTCTACAGTAGTTGTAGTTTTCATACTTGATGTAATATGTGTTTCTCGTTCTCCCCTAATACCCCGTCTTGACGATGATGACGAACCTCCTGAGGTTAAACTGCTTGATAAATTACCCCTTTTACTATTATTCCGTTCCTTCATTAATATACTCAATTCCTTACTTGACAAATCCATTAATGTTGCCAATAAATGTGATTTGACTTTAATTCTCATTTCTTCTTCAACACTGTCGTCAATACCAGCGGGTAATGTAATTGTATATTTACTTGATCCACGTTTATGATTATATATTTTAACCTTGATTATTGATCCGGATGGATGACGATAGTATGCATCTTGTCCTATTGCAAACTTTTTGATTGGAGTTGCTGTTGATTCTGGGGTTATGTCTTGTTCTTCTTCTTCTTCATTATCGGACAAAGATAGCTCTTCTTCATTTTCTTCTTGCTCTTGTTCCAAAGACCCTTGTTCACCTTCTTCTTGATCATGCGTTGGATCAGCCTCCCCACTATCACCTTGCTCTTCCTCTTCGCCATAATCAATAACAATAGAATCATCTTCTTCTTCTTCCTCCTCTTCTTCAATTTCACTAGAAGATTCCGTCATTCCATCAATCGGTTCCAACTTTTTACTATCTGCCTTATTACCTTTACCACCACTATCACTACTACTACTCTGTTGTATAATGGGTGTTAAATGCATACCATCAGTCTGTTTCTCCTTCCCATCCCGTAACTTAATTGTATAATATGGTTTCAAATTAGAATCATGATGTATACCAACAATAGTTACCTTGGTTATACCCTTGGGAGATTTGTAGAATGCTCGTTGTCCTTTGGTTAGTATACCCTTCTTATTTGTTATAGAGGAAGAGGAAGAGTTGGACTTGGATTTTCTACTTGATTTAGAAGAAGTGCGGGATGTAATTTTCTTCGAACGTCGGGTTAATTCGACTGCTGAGGCTAATATGCCCCGTTTGTTACCGTAATATTGCTGCTTATACCCTCCATTACTACTACTGTTAGTATTGGTATTATCATCATTATTGGAGGTAGATGATGCTGCCGTAGTCTCGACAGATGATTTACTACTACTCTTCTTCTTCTTACTTTTGTGTTTATCTTTTGCATTTTTTAATATTAGATAAATTATATTTTGACGTGGACGACGTTTGCTTACTGTGTTTTTCAGCTTGGATCCACCCATTATTTCTTCTTATTTTACTTATTGTTGCGGTATATGAGTACTGTACTTATATGGTATGTTGTAGTTTATTCAGTAGGTATACAAAGTAAGATTGATTAATATTATCGAAGATAGGGTAGGGACTCAAACTTTATATGTTTCAAGGATTGGTTTTACTGCAATGAAGAGACCAAGTATTGGAAAATCTTTTCCGAGCAACTATTCATTCCAGTAATGAATTGTAGTATTATAATGTATGGTAATAGGCTGCATACTTATCTCCGCTATTGAAGTGCGTGGGTATGGTATGTGATGATAAGATAGATAAAAATTAGAGCAGCCTCAACTAACCTGCCCCTGGGCTTTGAGACACATGGCTACTCTATTCAAGTTGTATCACAGGTACTCAGGTCACAAAGAGGAGTCTATGGAATTGAGTGGAATATGGCTTGATGTCATAAATCATACCTAATGTAACAAACGCAACATGAATAATATTATCCTATGTCGCCATGCTCGACGTAGTTTTGCCAATAGAGATGTATCTTTATCACAAATTATCAAACAAGGTGCACCATCCATTACATCGCAGACAACTCGTTATCAGCAGTATCATAGACAATACGCATCATTGAATCAATATCATACTGTATCATCTCTATTAAGTGTTTTATCATTGGTAAAACATACACACTCAATATTGCCTTCCTCTCCAAATGGCATGCAAAATTTTTCAACACAAATTATGTTTACAAACTTACGATATCACAGTAGCAATAGACCATCTGCTAATGATAAGAATGAATATCATCATATTATAACAGAGAAAGAAGAGAAGCAACAATCCACAGACAATAATAGCTTTAGCGATGGTAACAACAATACTACCACATCACCACTCAATTGGAGTGCACTAAATTCTATATTATCACAACTATCATCACCTCCAAACATATTAACAATGTCTCGTATACTTGCTACACCATACCTATCATATTTACTCATTTCACATCACCATCATAAAAACAGTTTAATTGAAAGTTCTGCTACAGCAGCAGTTGATACAGGTGCAACCATAGATACATCAATTATTACAGATACAACAATATCAACACCAACAATGGCATTATCTCTATTCCTTCTAATGGGATTTACCGACTTTCTTGATGGATATATTGCACGTACATTCCCATCAACATCGACAGTCCTAGGTACATACTTGGATCCATTGGCTGATAAATTCTTTATTAGTGTTATCAGTTGTACCATGTGGTATGTAGATATACTTCCAGGTGCACTTGTTGGTTTATGGATAGTTAGGGATGTTGGTATTGTTGGGAGTGTATATTGGTTGGTACGAAAGGAGACTGTTCGTAAGCGAGACAGTGATACTACTTCTGAAAGCAATGACGATCATCAACAGTTTGCAGTGATGGATCCAACAAATACACCACTCAAAGTACAAGCTAGTACACTTAGCAAGATCAATACAACATTACAAATCGGATTAATTGCACTTGGTATAGCAAGTGAGGTGCCATCTATTGATATCTCTCCAGATTTAATGACAACATTAATTTGGACTACGGCAGGGACAACTATTGGTAGTTCATTGGGATATTTAGATGGATCTGCTTTGAAGAAGTCTGGGAACTAGTCTGAATTATATGTTACGATCTACATTGTCCAGGGGTAAACTTTTCCATCCTAATGCCTTCAATTCATTGCCTACACCATGGATATGACCCAAACCAATTACTGCAACTAAATTTTGCAGATTGGAATTATAAATTACACCAGATACAGATGACGGAGGTAATACCGAAGCCAAAGATGATGATAAGATTGCATTCATACCCCTTGCCATGTACACATCACGTTCACCGACTAAAGCTTGATGCAATTGGGGCGCTGCCCTCTTCATCTCTGTCATGATTGACATGGTTATGTCTTTGGTCTTAAGCCTCTCTACGAATGAGGCCAATTCTTCAGTGGACAATTCTCTCCGCTCTTGTTTGAGTTTTGCTTCTAATTGGGTTAAATCTGGCATACTTGCTTTGAGTTTGGCTGTTATCTTTTTATCAGCTTCAAGTAATGCTTTTGGATTGGTATGATATATGAGTGCATTGGCAATGCGTTTCAAAGTTATATCCATTCGTCTATCACCTAGAATAATAAGTGAGTTAAGTCGTCCTCCTTCCTCAACTGCGGTGATAAACTTGAGATAGGACACACACAAACATGAGAGATAAACTGACTGATAAACTGTCAAGGCGAAAAGCTCTTACCTCCTCTCCTGGAGTAATGCCTTGAGCCTCAAGACTTTCATACATTTGCTCGATTGGGTTCTTTGGTATGAGTTTCTGTAGCATTTGTGATATGCCACTACTTGAACCAAGAAGATTTTGCGGAGCAAGAACAGCAGACTGCAATTTGATACTTCCTCCACCAGAATAATCTTCACCAGTAAAGAATAGTATAGTTATAGGCCGATCGACTTGGCCATTCCTGAATGCACGGGAGACTCGTTGAAGATCAAGTTCTAAGAAGACTGCTTCGGGCTAAGGCTCAACATATACAAAATGAAAGTATCAATTAGATGTAAGTACAAATGCTTGATGTTTACAAAAGCATGCTCTCCTTCTCATATTCACATAATATCACCTTTATTTCTCTCACTACATCCCTAGACAGTCGAGATGATTCAGAAGAGATATGAGCTGTTCCTACTAGATGAATTTTCTTTCTTCCTTTTTGATAACTTTCAATTGTCGTTGTGTCACATATAGCCTTTGCAACTAATGAGTCATCAGCATATGTAGCAATATTTTTGAAGACGACGGGGGAAAGCAGTGTACCATGGAGCAATTGTCTCCTACCGATACTAGTGTTATCGATATCAGTATTCTCATTGTAGTATCTTAAAAGAGTACTCTCGTGAGGCCATCGATGATAATAAGAGGTTGGTGATATGAACAACAGTGCACTACTAGTCTTAATCAAAACAACAACAAAGATATGAAATATGCAAACCAAATCCATTACATATAAGTGTCGAAGTTGATAATGCTCATTAGATCTAAGTTACAGGCATGAAAAAATGAGAACACTAAGATGATAACGAAGGAAACCCCTGCCCATCGGTATCCACTTCTCAGACACTCCCTAAGTACTTATTGCCGCTTTTACAGATGCAACATGCATTAAACATAAGGATTTATCTATTTGATTCTAATTTACAGTTTTCGTCTTCCCTTTCCACCTGGGGATTACAGGTATCAGTAAAAGATACCGCAAAGTTTCTTTTTTCAATAATCACAAGCCGACCACCCGAGCAAACAATACTTATCCCTGTATGGCGGTTTTACCCTCTCGTTCTAACTCTTCCAATTGTAAATATGTATTTCCAACAGGTAAAAACTCAACTGCATGTTCCTTTGCCATTACACCTCTTCCAATAGCCTTCTGTTTAATCCCCGCCTTTTCAACATCACCTAATTCACCCAAGAACTTGATAGGGTTTCCTCCCCATCTTCCACCAGCGGGGATACGTGTGTATGGTGGTACTACAGATCCTGGTTCAAGAATAACATTCGTTTCAACCCACGCTCCTTCAAGAATGGTACATTTATCACCAACATCAACTAAATCATCAACACGACAAGAAGTAAGAACACTTCCCGATCCAATTGATGTATAATGTCCAATATGTGTAACGGGTGGGAAACCAGTTTCTAATACTTTACCCACTTCTTTTCTTGACACAACTACACCCTCTCCACTAGCATTAGTATGTGTTCCCTCTGCAGACTTTAAAGGATCGGTATCAATTGCGTTCTGTGGACAGGGTAAGGTTGTTACGACGGCACCCTCTTGAACATTTGATAAGAATCCAATTGTAATAGGAAATCCCGAATCAGCACGTACTACTGCATTATACCATACTGATGATTCATCCCAATTAGTTACATTCCCTATAACTGAGGCTGTGGGTGCAATAAAGGTATCATTTGTTTGAAATGGTTTTTGATTTAAGAATGTCATCTTTGGTCGATGACGTGTAAATACCTGAAATAGTGGGTGAGAAAGAGTGAGATAAAATACATGAGAATGTATACCAAATATAGAGTATGAGGAGTACATATTATAATTTGCACATCATATCAACTCATATTGCAACTTTGAAAATATTATGTGTATCATATTGTAACTATACAGCCAATTGCAAAATTATAAAATATAAACTTTATTACACACCTCCAAACCTGAAGCATGCTTTAATGCCGCTCCTGTCTCGCGGAGGCCACGGCCAATAATAGCGCTAGCCATTTGTTTAATTGTATTTTGTATTTGGAATTTGGAGATTAGCTCAGGGACGACGGCCAGACGAACTAAGTGACCTTGAGACATTGATATGAAAGAAACCTTCTTTGAGCTATTCCCTCCGAGTAGAGAAAAGTGGCTCTTGTACTATGTGTTAAGACGAAGTTGATAAAAGCCGAGGCGGCGCCGGTGCTAGTATATTCTATGTTAATATTTATACTAACATTGATCATTGATTTTATTTAGTACTGTTCTGGCCCCGGCAATTGCAACAGATTGAACTATCCACATAAACAACCTTGCAATTCATCGTCTCAACAAAGTTAGTACTCTACTCGCCTTCTCATTAGATAGTGTATTGTCTCAACAACAAAGTTACTCACCTTCTCTTGGCCCATAGATAGTGTATTGTCAGATTCTCAAAATCTATAATGGTTAAATCATCTTCGAAGAAATCTAATGATGAATGTCATGACTATCGATCAGCAGCGTCCTCCTCCTCCTCTGGATGTATAGGCATATCAATGGAAGCAGTTTTGAATGCAATTGGTAGTTCACCATCATCTCCAGGAGGAGAAGGGGGAGATAGTTCTAAATCGCCATTACATCGACTAAAATCAGTAGTACAAAAGACGCTCAACTCACCATGTCGAGGACAACATAGACATAAGGTTTATGATACTCATAGTTATGATTATGATTACGATGATGAAAGAGAACTTGTTTATGATAAAGATGATTTAATGCAACGTGCTACATCTTATAATACAAACGGCACCGAACCTACAGTCGATTCATCTACTAAACAGAATGATACTCATCAAATGAAAGTACAGTTTCATCATCCACTAATAACTAGTGTTAGGTTGCGCCCAAAGACAAGATCAGAGGACGTTGAGAAGTTGTATTTTGCACCTGAGGAACTAGACGAGATTGAATTTGATCGTGATGAGACAAGACATACCGATGATATTGAAACTATGGCTGTCGGTTCCAGATCATATGACGAACAAGGATCTGTAGGCAGAGATAGGGGAGGAATGAGGAAGCATAGGGGAGTACAGATTTTGCTTAGGGAGAAGTCTACTAGATAACTAGTGTACTCTTCTTCGTGAGAAAAGATGAGACAATAAGATAGTGCACAGACTCTGGGCTGAAGATATACAAGTACTTATCGAGGAGAGATAATATGAAAAGAATGCACAGCCAAGAGAGGGACCGGATGAAGAGCTATATAGTATGTATAACTAGTTGTAAGATAGTAGATTAGTTCGATCGAAACAGTCTGTTGTAAGATTATTCTAAATATGATTTTACTATACTATATTTATATGTTTTTGCATTCTAGTAGCATTGAAACTTTGCACGGCAACATGGCATACATGTCAAATGTACGAGGTATACATATCCGATCTACACTGGTCAACCTTAAAGACAAAGAACTGAATGCAAATCTTACACCCGTCTTCCTCTTATTAGTACCATGTGATAGATCCGCTCCAAAAGCTGTGATGATCGAAGCATATATTATCGTTATCATTCTCGTCATTCTCTAGAATATATGATGGAAAGTCATCATAAAAAGACTCTCCTTTACTACTTTTCTTTGGATTGACTACAATACGAGATATGCGACGACGACTTTGATATATCGGCGACGACGGTTCTTCTTCCCTTTCCTCCCCTTCCTCCTCCTCTAGCGATAGTCCACCATTTTGTATGTGTTTTATAGAACAGCGGTACCTCTCTTCTCTATAAATCTGTCTGAACCGATCAGTCTCTGCAGTTGTATAATATAATAAACTCTTATCTGAATGTTTTGTGACAGGTCGATACTTCACATTTGTAACTAAAGTATTGCAAAACGATACTCGTTTTGACTTCGACGATGAGTCGAAGGAGATGTTGTCGATGCTATCGTTATCATCATAAGAGCTTTCGTCGGAGCTATCATCAAAACTCAATCTAGACAGATCTGGAATATCGTTAAGTAGTTTCATGTTCTATATATTGTATATATATGTTCAGTTGTAGTTGCTTATTTTATGAGCATAGAAGTTCGTATATTGATCATCAATCATGCATTGGCAAGATACTTACTAAAGCAAGAACAGCGGTGGTATCCTATGAAAAAATGACACCCCTCATTCGTTTCAAGTTGATTCAGGATTGAGTAGGCTGTCTTGGTCTCTCTGGCCCTTTTGTCTACTCCGCAATTCGGTGACATAGACATGGTTGGATTTAGTTGGATGTTGTTTATGCTACGAGTATGTATAGAATCAACAAGATATGACACTTTTCCAAATTTCTAGGATACCTACCACTTTTTTTTATGAAGAACCTACAATACTAGACAACGAGTGATAGAATAGCCACATTTTGTGCAATATGTAGCTAGTTTAATGACATAATTGATCATTTAAGTCTGCTCATGTTGATATTGCATACATGAATCGCCTGGGTATCCTTTTCTTCATTATCTTTATTTTCTCAACATGCTAGCATAAGTATGCATACGCAATCATAATTGTGGCGGTTTCATTGGACATATTGCCTTGGCAGGCGGACGTTCAGGTCCAATAACTTTCTTCTTCTTCTTACCAGCAGCAGAACTGGCTGTATCATCATCACGCTTGCTTTCAATTTCCTTTTTGTCTGTACTCTCATGTTTCAAAGTAGGACCAACACTTGCTCCTTTTGTAGGAATACTAGGACCAATAGAAGGTCCAATAGAAGGTCCAACAGCTCTCTTCTTGCCACTCTTTCCATCACAGCTACTACTCTCACTCTCAAATTTTCTCTTTCCTCCACCACCGTCAGAGCCAGGACCAATAGAGAGCTTACTACTATCCACGGCTGTCAAATGTCCAAATTGCCTGCATTCTTTTTCATAAGCTTTCAGTTGCTCTACAAATGCTGGTATCGGATCGGCTACCGGACGACGCCTCTGACATAATGCCAAAGACTGTTTCATTGTCATGTTGCATTTCCTATTTTGTTAGTGAGTTTTGTTGTTGTTGTTTGTCAATAAATTTGTGATACAGAATCCATAATAATATGTTTGAGTTTTCGATTATGTATTCGTAGCATCGTATATTGTTGATTAGATATAAATGGGTAACGTATTGTCAAACATTAAAAAAAATACATGAAACAAACATACTCTTACCTCATTAAAAACATACAAATTGCAGTACTACTCCTTGACACACCGCGTTGACAATGTACAAGTACACTCCCATGATGCAATCCATTACTTATGAATTCAACCATTTCATCTGCCCTTGAGAGTAAATCTGAGGTTGATGCATCATACACTGCAATTCGTTTGTACTTTATATTACTCTTGCTATTGTTTTCGAAAAAGTTTGGCACACCTGCAGTTATTCCTGCCTCCTTGGCCGGTGTCACATTTAATATCCTGGATAATTATATTGTAGTGTAGTATATTGAAAGACATAAGAAGACAAAAGGTATTAGTTGCATATGATTGTGAGTTGGGTGTTATTTGAATTATAATCATACGATACTAACATAATGATCTTCACAATGTGTTCTTACCTTCTTACATTACGTTGCTGCAGGGTAGAAAGTGACTTTGCATCAGCCTTCCCACCCAAGTACAGCTGGGTATATTATATTATGCGATATGTAAAGTTTATGTACAAAACAGCTGGTCGCTGGTGTTTAGGCATGTGATAGATAATATAGAAAGAGAAACAATAGCGCAGACGATTATAAACTTACATTGTGCCTAGATGTTGGAGAGGTGTAAATGAGACTCATGACGTATAATATGCAATATTCTCCACACAATTGATAAACACCATCCAGCTATGATACTGTTTTTCAAGGGAGATTTTTTACTATTAGTTTATGAGAGTGTGATAGCTACACAGCAATCAAAAATCGTTATTGTCGTGGCAATAGGCAAAAGTGAGGTTATTACCACGATGGAGGTATCCTAAAATATCGTGATAATTACATTGCCCCGATCTATTTTGCTAAGAGCGTTGGCGATGACAATCCCCACCCAAAGCCGATAAAATGGCACATCGGGAGGATATTCATTGCAATAACCACGATATTAGCGATTGACAAACCCACCGATTGTCACGATGAAAAGGTGAACTACTAGCCTTTTATTGGTATCCTATTATCGTTGCAACTGTATTATTCGCTTATTATTAATTATATACTATGTATGCTATTATCAACTACATATAATGAACTATCCTCCAGCTATCTCCTCTATCATTCGTTGTTTCCTCTCTAGAGAATCCCCTATCCTGCCTCTCTATGATGTCCCTCATATCTCCTTATTGGTCAAGTACGGACTGTCCGTACTTATTTTTGCACTTTTTCAAATGCTAATATCTTTGCTTCTAGGTTGTTTCTAAGCAATCTAGAGTGCACCATCGTGTTCTCCACCCTCGAATTGTACTGTATACATCTTCTTAGCACTGTTATTGTGTACAACTTATCGAGTTATTGATCATCAAAGTTCACCATTGCAAAAACTCAAAAAAGGCTTGCGTACTTATCCGACAAAAGTTACGATGAGCATAACTCCACAACCACAATGAATCAGAAGGCCCATGGTGGCTCCAAATGACGGCAATAACATGGTGACCATAATGCAACAATCCACGGCGGCCAATTATTTAGGTGGATTTAATTATTAATTGCAAACTACAACAACCCACAATTTTGACCTCATCACCACCCTCTATTAAGCAGCGTCTACCACTCGCCACCACCGCCGCCGATAGTCCCACAAACTTTGTAGATGTTGACAGTAATACTAATGATGAGATTGGCGCCGGCAGTACGGTAGGAATAGCCGCATAGGAGGCTGCAGACTACATAATTAAGTAGAGGTGACAATTAGCAACCAAAATTGACAACCGCCCTCCACTAACATATAGATTAAATTAAATATACGCAATATCAACACCCCACAACTTACAGCCACCTCAACCTAGTTATACTTAAGACGTCTGTAATTGGATTTTATGTACAAATCATTATATTTAATGTTCTATCTATTAATTAGTCATAATAAAAAAATTGTCAAAATTCATGGTACACCCTTACTTAGAATTAATATAACTCGACAACCAATGGTCCTACAAACAAAAATGGTACAGTTTATTGAAGCCAAGATGTTGCTTAACAATCCCATATGTCGATATACGGTGTAGGTTGATAGGAAGGGTGTCTATTTCACTGCTAAAGATAAGTACGGACTGTCCGTACTTAGGGTCTGACCAACAAGGAGATATAGATATCCTCAATCTCTCACTTGCTTAATGTTATCACTGCACCCTCCTCATAACATCATCACTATATGTAAGCCTATGCACTATACCATCGTCTACCAGCCCCTTCCCTGCTGCCACCACTGCTGCTAATAAATCTTTCATATCCTCGTCCGGCGTCCGCCATCCTCCATCGTCATCACTCCACAACTTTCACAGATCCCTAACTAATCCAGCAATCCATTGCAGTAACTGCCAACTGCCATACGACGTCACCCTCAATATATTTCTAATGTAGGTTGGAGGTATACGGCGGTGACTAGCTTCGGGCAATTGAAGAGGAGAACAGGTAGTGAAATTGGTGGCTGGTGGTTGATGTATTATAATCGTAGTGGTTGTTGCTTAGTGGATGGATGGTGGCTGGTCTGTGGTAGGATAACTCGAACCTCATCGAATATAGAAGTTCATACAGAAGTGAAGAAGGAAGAAGTAGTAGTAGCGGCGGCGGCGGCGAAGAGAAGATGGTATAGATGTGTGGCGTGGGTGTTGAGAGAGTGATGTTAGTTAAGAAGTTGTTTGTGGTCTATGATCTATGTATGGTGTGTTGTGTTAACTACTTAGAGAAATTTATGAGATTTGTCTCAGAGATTACTTAGTGTTTTTTTGCTTTGTAACATCTCAACCTCTAAAATACCAACAGATAATCGCTATAACGGTCAAATATGGCTAGACCGTGGCAATTGCGCGTGGTAAGTGGTAATAGTTCATTTTGGTATCCAATTAGTGGGAATGTGTGGCAATAGCTAGACTTACGCTCTAGTTAAGTAGATTTTGAAGAAATAAGATACCAAAAGTGGGAAATCCCACAGGATACCTGACCATTCCCCCGATTTTTTATTGCTGTGCTGTAAATATTCTGCTACTTCCTGTTTTCGAGCATGTCTAGATAATCTATCATTGAAACCGATCATGAATGATGATTATAACTACACAGTTGATGAGATTGTTATTTCAACTCGTCTATTTATACTCAGAGCGTTATGGAAACAAACATTAACAGACACAACATATACCGACCAGACACTTGATGAGGTGACAGCTATACTAAAGATTCTCACCACAACTATAGAGTGTCGCTTTGTCCTATGTATGTTGGCAGTGTCTACTATTGCAAGAATTATTAATGATGATGTTGTATATAAAGGTGTATCAGTGTTATCTCCCAAAGATATATCAAACATGGGTATCCAAGCATGTAGAATCATCTTGGATGAATCAAAAGGTAACATTAAAGAACGTGAAACCTCTATAGTATTGAATGTGATTTATATGAAACGAGGCAAGGAGAGTTGCAGTCAGCGGCCAAGTCTATAGAATCATTGTTAAAAGAATCACCCAAGGTTCAATCACAACAGAAAAGACTGCGAGAACTACATATAAAGTTGGGTTTGATTGATGTAGTAGAAGAAGAAGCCAAGAAAGAAGCAAGTCGACAACATAAAAAGCGTCAGCGTATGAAGAAGAAAGAAAAAGATTCGTCAAAGCTTGATAGTATACTAGATACGCTACAATCAGATGTATCAGCAACATTGTCGAGATCTCCAACATATAACTTTTTTGAAGGTGTAGCCAACAGTCAAAAGAGCAAAGAGAAAGCAACAACCATAGATTGGAGTTGTATTCCAGATGATATCCAACCAAAGTTTGAGAGCAAAAGCAAGGAGAAGAGACTTCTGAGAAAGAGAAGCCAATTAGAATCTTTATACATGATACTTAGCGGTCTAGTCGATAAAGTTTCAACAACAAAAGAGTCTGGCCGCCCGATTCATATTGTCGACTTCGGATCCGGTAGTGGCAATTCCTGTTTAGTATTTGCCTATCTATTACTACTTCAGAAGAAGGATATACCGTGTCGATTTACATTGATTGATAACAATCCTCATTCTGTCAAACTGGGGAAACTGAGAACAAGTAAGGTTGGTCTAGATTTGAGTGTTCAGTGGTTATGTCAAGATGTTTCAAACTTCAATGAAGCCTTTGATATTGGTTTGGCTACCCATCTATGCGGTGGTGCGACAGATTCAATGATGGAACGATGTCTAATGCATAAAGCTGCATTCATTGCAACTCCTTGTTGCTTGGGGTCTATAGTCTTCGATACTCATGAGAATGTGGTGTCTCAAGCAAAACCTGGTAGAGGTTATGGTTGGAACACAAATAAGAAAACATCATTAACATACCCACGATCAGCGTGCTTTCGGGATCAAATAACAGTGGACAATTATGCCATTATTACACGTCTAGCTGATTGTTCACTGACAACAGATCAATCAGATAATGAACTACATATCAAAGGAAAGCGCTTCTTAGATTCAGATCGCCTTCGACTAGCACAGGAAGCTAATTATGATACATCGTTTGGACAATTAGGAAGTAAGATTGATTGTGGGCCAAGATCTGATGTGTTGTGTGGAATTTGTAAAGCATGAATAGTAGTACACAACTCTAATTATAACATTGTTAATATCTATCTAACCATATTCTATCACGTTTCTTCTTCATGCCTCGTCTCCGTTGTCTTCCTCCGTAAACATACTCTGACGATTCATTGCCTCCAGTCGGTCTACATCCTCTCTCCATTACCTCATTCCAACTGTTTAGATTTCTAGAGTTTGGTTGAAGACCGGCATCATTCATTCTTTGTAGCTCTTGTACAGCACCAACCCAGTCGCCTTCACTCGCTTTGCTTTGCACAAGTAAGGAGTAGGAGGCCCTGTCCTTTGACTTTAGTTGATGAATATTGAGTTGTTGCTGTTCATAACCATCTTCGTCATCTTCTAACTCATCATCACTAAAGGCCAATTCAAATCCAGGATCTTGTGCATCCCGTTTCTTTGCTTTCCAGTATTGATTGTTCTTGCGAATTACTTTAGCTGGCGGTGGCGGCGGAGATCTGTCATTAAGGTGATCATTTATCAATCTTGATGCTTCTGCTCTTAACCCTAAATTATTATAAGCCGATGCTAGTGGATTAATGTGACGTGAGACAAGTGGAATATCATGTTTGGGTTCCATTGTCAATATGATGCTCTTTGCGGTGTCTAATGGCTTACGCCTTTCATCTATGGTCAGTAATCTAACCATGGGTCGAGGTGGAGACGTATTTGTTGTGTTACTTTCTGTACCAGGCGCCACACTTAGAGTACGCTTCACTTTTGATCCTTTGACACAGGCTGATACAACCGCAAGTATCATATTGTCTGTTACTCTGTTTGTCACTTTTCGTAATGAACCATCTTCCTCGGCACTTGAAGTTGTTGTGTTTGATACCATAGACTCTACTCCACGAAATATGCTAACTGCTTCTTGCCATGCACCAAGTTTACTAGCTGCGCTGAGTGCAGCTTCATGGTGATAAGTATTTCGTTTAATTCTAACCATTCTTCTTGCGCTGATACTACTATCTATATTAGTTTGGTCATCACTTGAAGCAGAAAGAGTCCCAGTATAACCAACGCCAGGAACAACATGTTCTCTTTCCAATTCAGTCATTCTGTTGTACAATCTCAGCGTATGTTTCCACATACTTGGTTTATTCTTCTTTCTGCTATTTCTTCTCATTATTGATGCATATCCTGCATTAGTCATGACAGGTGACTCAGTTCGAAATGAAGGATTCACATTTGATATCGTTTGTTGCTGTATTAAACTCGGTCTCCATCTTGGCAATGAAGTACTTGACGATTGTATTGTTGGTGGTGGTATAGCTGATAATTTCTCTGGCGGTAGTGACAGCAATGAAGGAGGAGATGGAGATACGGCTGATGCACTAGCATCGTTAACAATTCTGCCATCGTATAATTCATCGTCCCACACTAACATTCGTCGAGCCATTTCTAGAATAGTACCTTCACCGCCTATCAAAAGAAGTGAGGTATGATAATATATGAATGAAGTGATATGTATGCACATCTTATGCACAAAACTATTACTCACCAGATATTGTTGTTTGTTTAGGAGTATTATCTTCAGTGTTACTTTTATCATCTTCTTGCTTATTTATACTTGAGTTACTATCATCTTCTTTTGACATATAAGACAAGGAATATATACGTCGTCTTTTCTTTACTCTCATAGTATCATGATTCATAGTATCATGATTTCTCATGCAATTTCTTTGCAGTGTGGGTGGCGTAAAAGCCGACGTCGTAGTTGATTGAGTTGCAATTATCAATAAATATAGTATCTCTGACAATAATATTGGCCGACGATAGCCCAGCGGCCTTTGTTGGCGCTTCATTTCAACCTATTATATTCCGCAACGCTGTCAAAAGTAAAAGTCAGTAAAAATGAATATGAGAGTTTTAGCCTATTGCCTCGTGAATCAAAAGGGATCTCAGGATCTCACAGATTTATTTCATATGAGTATATTACAGATATTACTAATGATAAGGAAGAATAAGGTCACCAGATAGATAATATGCTTATCAACTGGTGGTGGCTCGGTAACTACGGGAATCGAGTGACGGTTGGGAGATGATGACAATGATTGACAAAGTTGTTTCTTTATCTTCTCTTCAAGGATGATATATTCATATGTGAACATGATAACGATGCCTCTTATACTCATCATATTTATATGTATACAAATATGTCACTCATTCGTGGTCATTATGCCACGACATGATATACTACAACAACAATCACATCAGACAACATCAACAATTGCAACAACATCAATACAACTCAATGCAGAGAAGGAAAAGAGTGAAAATAGTAGTAATGATAGTAAAGAAGAAGTAGATTATGAATGGGACGGCGTCGTTATAGAAGGAGCACATGATGCAGACTTTGAGGTTAATGATCCGACGGATAATTTCATGCCGTCGATGACTCTACTAAGCATGGCAAACTCTGTCGATTCGCCAGTTATGACGGCTACATTTGATTCAATAGCAAATGCAGGGAAGATACATCAAATAGCAATGGAGAATGAGGATGAACTTAATGAAGACAATTTACTAGAGATAGGTGGCGACCCTGACTTTTTAGATTTGATGGCAGAGGATGATAAGAGTGGAATAGATGATAATGATGAGGATGATTCAGGTTTCTTTTGGGATGGAGAAGTTGATGAAGATGCTCATTTGGATTAGGGATTATCATACAATCTAGCACTGAGATAAGCATGTTGATAACGGGGGCCAAAAAGAGTTACTTGAAGCAAACTACCAAAGTTGGAATTAGAAATGATATGTATGTCTATTCTAATTTCAGTTGCAGAAGTAAGTGTATCCTTTATTATTTAAGTGATAGTAGTATACTTAATGTTTGCATACATAGAATAATTGCTTCAGCTAGCAGAGACTACTATTATTGAATGAAGGATGGGATGGAAAGAAGTACTTATTCCACATGTAAGCATTTCCCGCGATAAGGTACTAAGATTTTTACGCTAGATATTTCACATCTTTTCACATTCAGCAAAATGAGGAGGGCAACTATTAGGCGGGCGGATTAAGAGGAAGCATACCAGTGTAGTACTAAATAATGGACAATAACGATCTTGATTCATCGGGTCACTCGGTACGGTCTCGATCAAGCCGTCGGGGATCAGCTAGTTCTGCCTTAAATCAAGGATTAAATTATGATAATGTAGGAGGTGATGATACACTCAATATTAATGATACATCAGCCACATCACCCGTACCACCACAAGTAGGATCTACTACTGCACGATCACGTTCTCCTGTACCACCGGGAGCGACACGATCATCAGGCCGGAAGAAAAAGAAGAGTAAGAAATTTACACATACCAAAGCCAAGCGATCGAAAAATAATATTGATAGTGGTACTGATGATAATGATGAAGATTTAAATTATACTGCAGAAGAAGAAAAGGATAAGATTAAACCCCTAGTATTATTAGGCGATAAACCCCGTGGATTATATGAATGTGATTATTGTGGATCGGACTTAACACGTACACCTCGAATTAGATGTGCTATTTGTCCTGACTTTGATTTATGTTTAGAATGCTTTGCAACCGAGGATCATGCACACATGGCAAAGTATAAAAGGGATGAGGAGGCACAGCGACGTAAACATGCTGAACAAGTGGCTGTTGAATTAGGAGAAGAAGTTGAAGCGCCCCCAGTGAAAAAGAAGGCAGGTAGACCAAAGGCAGGCACACGTAATAAGAAGAAAGATGATCATGAAGAATTGGGTAGTTATGTTGGTGGTATTTGGGTACCATACTTTCGTCATGATCCATCCCATGGATATATCGTTGCTGATAGTACACGGTATAGTTTGTTCCCATCGTTTAGGGGTGTTAAGAGTGTTGAAAGTATTGAACTTATGGATGATGATAATAATAATATTAATGATGAGGGTGATGGGGTTAATAAGAAGAAAGATGATAGTGGGGATGATATCGGTGAGAGTGGGGATGTCAAGGAGGCTGAAAAGAGTGAAGTTGCTGATGGTGTTAATTTAAAACCCAAGGAGGACGGTACCACTGAGTTATCTGAAGATAGGAAACCCAAGCCTGAGGAAGGTGCAGAACAGAAGAATGATTCACCGAATATCACTACCCCCATGGATATTGAGGATGGGAAGGGTACAGCTGAGGATGATGGCATTGATAAACAACCTCCAGAAGATTTAGTCCCAAAGAGTGGTGATGCGATGGATGTAGATGAAGTAGCTACCAAAGAAGATGACACGGGAAAAGAAGTTACATCCGAAGGTGCACCTGCATCTGAGGCTGAAACGCCCAAGAAAGTTGTCATGGACCCCTTGGAATTTCTTGCCAGTGTAGCAGAGTCGAGTGCTAAAAAAGAAGCCAAGGCTAATCAAGAAGGAGAAATGAATACAGACAAAGAGGTCAAAGCTGATAATGATATCAACATGGAGATGAATGAAGCCGCTGAATCAAAAGTTGATGAGCAGAAAGAAGAGACGACCGAGCCTAAAACAGAAGGAGAGATTAAAGCCGATGCCACAGAAGAGATCAAAACTAATACAGAAGACACAATCAAGACCGACACCGTGAAAGAGATCAAAGTTGATACTGATGTTACAATGGGGGTGCCTGAAGGTGATTCGAAGTCTGAAGTTGAACCGAAATTGGAAGAGCAGAACGATAGACAAGGTGATCAAGGAGGGCAGCCCAATACGGACAATGCTATCATAAAGGAAGACGAAACAATAGCGGATGAGAAGAAAGAAGATGAAAATGAATCGTCAAATAAGGATACCACCTCTGCAGCTCCTGAAAAGGATGCCAGTGGTAGCAGTGTCAATAGCTCAACTACTAACACTGAGCCACCAAGATTTCGTGTCACTGATGATCCTAAGAATATATGGACAGTTGAGGAAGATTTGCGTCTCCTTGATGGTATTCTAACCTGTGGTCTGGGTAATTGGCCAGAAATTGCCGAGCATATTAACAACGGCGCCAGTGGAGATGGGGTAGGAACGTCAGAAGGGGGTGGCGGTAGTAGTGGCAAGTCGGATAAACAATGCATGGAACGCTACCTGGATGATTTCATGGGGAGGTATGGAAATATTTTGCCTCCATACACATTGGTTCCTGATGGAGAATATGAAGTAGTGAAGAAGGAAGAAGAATCCAAGCCTGATGCCAGTGATCCACTAGCAATTGATAGTTCGGATGGGGAATACGCTGAGGGGGCTGGTATAGCTGCACGTAAGCGTCCACGGAGGAGTCTCTCTTCCAATGTAATCGAAGAGGATGCATCAGCTCCAGGTTTCAAGCGGACTAAATTTCGAGTTGTTCCAACAGAGGAGCTTGATGAATGTAAGAACCTTTGGCCTCATCCGTTTGTACCAACCAGTACAGGTGCCAAGTTTGGCGAAGAGGTCGCTAGGGATTTATGGTACCGCTCCGAGCAACATTTCATCCGCCAACATCATGCTACATCCTCCAAAGCTGAAGCTGCTGCTTTCCGTAAACAGTTCATTGAACGTCGTGCACAAAAGGTTCCAGGATATGAAGCCAAGGTATTACCACCTCGCATGGAGGACTGTAAACAACTGCCTGGGAAGGAACTTGCTGGGTATATGCCTCGCCGAGGAGACTTGGACATGGAATGGGATAATGAAGCTGAAAAGACGATCTCTGAAATGGAATTCACAAGCGAGGATACAAAGGCCGATCGAGAGCTCAAGTTGGATGTTATTCGTATCTTTAACGCCAAGTTGGATGAGCGAGAGAAGAGGAAGAAGTTTATCATTAGTCAAGGTTTATTGAACTACCGTGAGAATCAAGAGAAGATGTGGCGTATGGAACCTGATGAACGGCACCTCGTTCAGCGTATGAGGTTATTTGCTCGATATCATACCAAGGAAGAACATGAAGCGTTTGTAAATAAGATAATTGAGGCAAAGCGGTTGAGGAAGGAGATTGCCAAGATGCAAATGTACCGACGAATAGGCATCACATCACTAGCTGAGGCAGAGAAATACGAAGTGGACAAGTTACGCCGTGAAGAGCATATTGATGCATGGAAGAAGAAGGAAGAGGAGAAGAAAAAGGCTGCCGAGGATGCAATCAGAGCCACTAGGGAGGATGCAGTTGGGTTGGGCCTTGTTTCACCTACTGCCCCTATTACAACAAGTGAAGCGAAAGATGGAACTGTGTCAAACCAATCCTTACAAGTGTGGAAGCAATTTAAGACAACCGACAAGAAGAAGGATTCCAATGAAGATGCAGCATCTAAAGCAGACAAGTTTGTCATCAAGGACGAACCTGGCTATGATCTCTTGTCAAAGAAGGAAGTAGGCTTATGCAAACGTCTTCGTCTACTACCCAAGGATTATCTCAATGTTAAGAAAGCACTCATATCGGAATCATTAACTCAAGGCCTCTGGAAACCTACTTCGGGAGGAGGACAAAAGAAGTCAATCTTCAAGATCGATATAACACAACGAGATTCTATTCTTGACTTTGTCGTGGAAGCTGGTTGGATTAGCAAAAACTAACTACTAGCCTTTAAATGTACAATAGAGAATAAATATCACACCTAGGTCTGTTGTTGGTATATTATTAATTATTCCTTTCCTTGTCAACTGAAAAAGAGTTGCAGCCAAATCTCACCCACAGGCAATCATTTCCTTGCAGCAGCTCAGATGTCGATTGCCTGCTAAATTGAATGTTCATTGTATCTTCACCCTCGTTGTTGATTGTATTCAATGTAATACTACCCTCACTTGCAAATCTCTGAAATTGAAAGTTGATATCATTTCCTTTCTTTTCATTAGTATCAACGGGTGTACTAAGCATCCCATTTTCATTCAACTCCTCACCAAAATCAAATGATAACATGTTGCAACCACCAACATTTCTAGATGATGAAGTAGAGGAAGAAGTATTTCGTTGCGATTTGCTGTCATCTGTTGTATCACCGTCTGTGCCTTCATCTGTATCCGCATCAAGTAGCAACACTTTTCTCAAGAATCGTTTCCCCTTTCTTATAGCGTCAGGAGAGCTACTCTTATCAGAGTTCTTATCATCGCTATCAACCTTCTTTGATCTCCTCATTCCCATCATGATAGAAAATGCATCATCTATATCTGTCTTTCTTCTTTTACTGTTTGATTCTTCTATGTTGTATCCTATCATTTCCTCCCAGAAAGCTGAGTTGTCTTTGCTAATATCAGGATTGATATTCTCCTCTTCGTCATCATCAATCGATAGCCATCTATCTATTGGATCCTTGACAATATTGAGCGCCTTCTTTGCTGAATCAAACTCACTTGCAAGGATCAATAAGCCACCGTACGCTACTAGCGATCCGGGTATTATTGGGAAAGGAATCAAAGCGACCCCTACTACTGTTAATGTACCTCCTAAGATGCGCATGGAGAGAGATGATATAACTTCTGTTAATACATGTGGGTTACAAAGGCAAATTAAGGTCAAATGAAGTCAATAGTATGTGGACTTTCCTGTAATACCAATGGTTGTTCTTCTCAAGGTATCATCGGCAACTTGTTGTTGTTGCGAACCCTGAATTGCCCCCTCGACTTCTTGAAATACCTTCTTCAGTTCTGGATCTATTATATCTTCTGATTGCTCGATTTCAACTCGTAAATCCTTCATTTTCTCTTGTAGTATTTTCATCTCTTGTTGTGAGTACTGTTGTAGTTGAAGGTCATTTGGATTGCTTGGAGAAGGTGTATCCGCTTCTATAGATTGTTGTACAGGAAAGCCTTCATTGTCAGTTACAATTGTAATTGAAGTGATTTCCTCTGTTGTATCATGTACAGTAGCTTCTTCTTCTTGTTGTGTTGTGTCATCTATCGCATCATTAAGCAACACATTCTCAATAACTTCGACTTCATTATCACTAACATTAACTTCGCTGGATTGCAATGCCAAAACTCGTAATTCCTTTAACCACCAATTATCTTCATCATCTGGTGGATTGGTTTGTATTGGAAATAGTGTATTCATTTCTGTACTGCCAAATATCAACCAATTTGGAGGTTCATTATTAGTAACATTTATATCTGATGCACATCGTCGTTTCATCTGTGGTCTGGGCCGAAAGTTCGGTGTATTATTATCGCATCCATTATCTGATTTAGGACTGCCAATCATCATATTAGATTTCTGAGATTGTCTAACTATATCTCTCTTGAAGGGAAATGTAGCTCTTGTATTATTTGTTTGACACTGTCCAACAGTAGGCAAAGAGTTTGCCCTAAATATTGATATATCTGCCCGTAACGGCTGAGCATCGTCATTATCATTAGACATGGCTATCGTTTTAAACATATACGAGTACCACCGTATATATATATGTCAGCAGACACAGAGATCTATATGGTAGGTAGATTCATCACCTCTTTGCGTGCTACTCTTAAAAGGTATTGTATGTTGTGTTAAAGGCCGCCACCACCGAATCGTCACCAATATCGAGGGCTATTAGGAATATGTATCAATGCCCGATTATCTCCTAACCTCTAAGTATGAGCGTCAAATCCTAGCAGTAACGTAGGTAATCCAAGACACAAACTCTAGATGACTAGCATAGAAATTCATGCTCGGTATCCTTCATTTTTTACACTCGGTCTAATATTTTTTCGACGACGATCGATTTACAACTAAATAATACTTCTTCCATCCATATATTATTAAACAAGCAGAGGGGGGATATATCATGGCAGATACGCACGAAGTACACTTGGCGATATATGATCTAAGCCAGGGAATGGCTAGGAATCTTAGCGCTCAATTACTTGGTCCTCAGGTATGTTGTATAAAAATAATGTTGTATGGTTGGCTGTTTTGCTTTACATACCAATAGTGGTACACTGTTTGTGAATATATACTCATGTCTGAATGCTGTATAATGTACAATCATTTCAATTTGTATATTGGCTTGCATATTATTGCATCTCTCATAATATTTAATCTATCTCTGTTACTTTCTAACACATTATAGCACGCTGTTGAAATCATACCACATACTGCAATTATTGCATGGGGTAAGGAGTATTTCTTTGGACAAGGCATCGAACTTAATTGTACACCACACGAGTTTCGTGCATCGCGAGGTATTCAACCAATTGAGATCCAACCACTAGGACATACTACGTGCACACAACAGGAGTTTGAAAATTGGTGTCGAAGTATGCACAATGGAGAATTCAGTCCAATGTCGTATGATTTGATTTCAAGGAACTGTAACAACTTTAGTAATGCGGCTGCCCAATCATTACGGTTGCCCAAGACAGTACCTCAATGGATCTTGGATTTGCCTCAAAAGTTCATGAGCTCTCCACTAGGCATGATGATGCGCCCAATGCTCGAGCAAATGCAAATGACTACTGTTGCGCCAACAAATATAGGTAATAATGGATCAATGAGAGGCATAGTGCCACAGCAACAACCAGCACCAATGCCGACTGCAGCAGCTGCCAATCCTTGGACAAACATTCCGTCTACAACTGCTACTCCTACAACACAACCAACTAAAAGCAAGGGCACTCCTCTCCTAGATAAACAAACTGCTCTCCTATCCACCGATGTTGGAGTTGTGAAGATTTGCATTGGTAAGTTAAAGCCGGACGAAGAACAAACTAAACTTTTATCAAAATTGGCTGATACAAATGCACAGTGGACAGGAACAGAGATAAGCTCAGTTCACAAATACTTACAATCAGTTATCACCAATAATGCACAATGCATTTCATATGCTCTAATGTTACTAAGACTTGTTGTGTTGAAAGGAGGTGACGCCGCAACTGAATCTACAAAGCTTGTAGCAAGTTTGATCATTGACGGAAAATTGAAAAGCTCGACAATATCAATGGCATGGTGTGTATTAAGCAATGCAATGGGATCAAACAATCCTCCAAAACTCGACCTTGCACCAATTATTGATCAAGCATTAAGCGATTGTGACTGCTCAAAAGACAAAGCATTGAGACAAAGTAGTGCTGCTTTCATCTATAATGTATCCCGTTGTTTGACAAAAGAAGCTAGTAGTGATGGCGAACTATCGGAAGGAGACATGTCAATCTTATTAGGTGCTTTGGAGAATCTTCAAGAAGAGCCAGATGCGGAAACTGCAAAACGATTGTATATGGCAACAGGACAATTACTGAAGTCCAATGCATCTGCAGTAAGTTTGGTGAATGAATTGGGATTGATGGACGGCGAAGTAGCTCGTGGTAAGATGAAAGAAGTCGAGAGCTTAGCGTCAGAGGTTGCATCACTTTGTAGCTGAGATACCGGTGTTGATTTAATACAGTTTTGATTGTATAAAGTTTATTCTGTTTCCAAGTTGAGTATAACGAAAATGCACATAAGTAACTCAACTTCTTATCCTAATAATATGAACTTATATGCAACTAACAACTAAGTAAACGCAACTCTTCCTTAGCAACATCCAGAGCTCTCTTAACCTCTCCCTTCTTCTGCTGATATTTGTTGATCTCCTTCATCTTGGATAGTTTATCCTTGGACCCTCTAGGCAACTCCTTCAGCTCCTTCTTACACTGAAGCATCATATCTTCACTCTCCTTGAGATCATTCTCGCACTCCTGAACTCGAGCTTCCAATGTTGCCTTTTTATCACTCAAGATACGTTCTTCCTCATCCTTCTTTCTCTGCTCCTCTTCTAATTTCTTCTTGCGTTCAGCTTCTTTGGCTAATTTGCGCTTCTGTTCTTCTTCTTGTCGTTGTTTGGCAATAAGCTCCTGTTTTTCCTTCTCTTGTATTGCGGCCTCCTCCCTTTCTGCAGATTCTCGTGCAAGTCTTTTCTCTTTATCTGCCTGTAACTGTTCAGATCTCTCCTTTGCAGCTTCTCGAGCCTTCTCCAACGCTAATTGTTTATCCTTCTCTGCTTTTTGTTTTGTCTTCTCGGCATCTATTGCTTTATGCCTCAAGTGAGTTTCACCTTCTTTAGGAGGTGGACAGGATACAAGCACTGTTTTTTCAACAGTGCCGCTTCGTTTACGAATATATGTCTGTGGTTGTTGTTCCATACTACTCTTCCGGATGTATTGTGTTTGCTGGCTAACATTATCTTTTGTATCAGGAGGTAGTTTGACAACAGACACTTCCATTTCATCATCGGCATGTCTCTCTTGCTTAGTACTCGGGGCGTGCGAACTTTCATTTGAGCTGTTGGCAGGCTTGGCAATGTCCTCGTCTACCTCCTTCAACCCCCCAATGCTTTGAATGGCAGCAAGTAGGCCAGCCGGTTTGGCTGGCTGCTTAGAAGGTATAACACTAGTACTATATCTTCTTTTCGAATCCACTTCAGCGTGAATATTTCTCAAGGAGAGACGTCTGAACTCAATCTCCCTATTGCCACTAGATGGCATCTGAGCATCATTATCGTCGTCGTCATCAGTATCGTCGCCGTTTTCATCCCAAGTGGGTTTCGACACACTACATACGAACTCTTTACCCTGTACAAATTTAATCTTCAACTTTTCCAATTCTTTAATTGCCTCTTCATTTCTGCGCTTTGCATTTGCTCGTTGTGTTTGGCACACATTAACCTTCTTCATAGTTGGCAATCGATCGGGTGAGCCTCGTGGTAATGATGATAGCTCCTGTTTGAGTTTGGTATGCTCTTCTGCATACTCCGTTTCCTCAACTTTAAGATCTTCAATCCTTCTCTCCAGATCTTCAATCTGCACTTGCATCTCTGCCCTCTTCTCGGTATGCTCCTTCTGTTCTTTCTCGAAAGCTTTCTTCCAGTCAAGATAAGCCAACTTTCTCACGTTCTTCTTTTCTTCCTTGACACGATCTTCACTAAGCTGAGATGGATCGGCCATGTTTTCGGGAGCAGCCGACAATGATATAGATGCCGCTTTCTCAGTTACAATGTACACATCTCCTTCCGGATATCCGTAGTCTTCTTCATAGTAATTGATGGTACTTCTATCGGCTCTGATTGGACATTGGTTTCCAATCATCTCACACTCATGATTCTCGGTAGAGTCACCACACTGCTTCACATGTTTAGTGTATGATGCCAAGGCACTCTTTAGGTTGTCTCTCATCGTGTTGTACCATATAAGCTTTCTATCAACCATCGGGTCTTTACGATTCTTTTCCCATGATTTAACAATTGTCATACCGGAGTCTACAGCAATTGAATCTGTCAAATGACTATAAACCGCTCTCCTTTCTGTTAATGACATACCACTAACTCGATAGTTTTCAAGTGATGCTGGATGGGATCGTAGGATGGCATTTGGATCTAACCGTAACAATTGCAATATATTACACCGCTTAAACTTCTTGGCAATACTTTTGGGTAATACCTTTCCGTTTGGTGTCTTCTCTTCAACTAATTGGGCCTCTGCAAGGAGTTTAAATAGATGATTGTTGTTAGTTAATGAAAGGTGAATATCATATATATCATTTGTGAATTATCAATTATCTGGTATCATTGTGCATATCATATGTCATTGTGCATATCATATGCTCAAAATGAAACACTATCATCTTACCTGACAGATTCTTAATATCAACAGGCATACATCTTCGTATAGCCTCCAATGCAATCCTATTATCATCCTTAATATTACTTTCCCACTGTGCTTCGGCATTCCTGCCCTCATCGATATATTCTTGACTTGTCACTAATGCATTGTTATATTTCTCCATCTCCAACTCTAATTTAAAGTACTCAGCTTGTAATTCTTTCTGCTTCTCCTTATCATTTGCAACTGATGCATTAGCATCACCAATCTCTTGCATACGCAATGCAATTTCTTTTACCTTTGATTTGGCAACACTATATTCAATATCATCTTCGACAACTTTAACACCCGCATTTATTAACTGCTGTTCGAGACGCTGACATTTCTTTTTCAATTCTTCTCGTTGATTCCTGAGTTCTTCGACCTCGGCCTGTAGTGATTGGATCTGAGTTGCATATTTATCATCATCTGTTCCAGTATTCATATTGGGTTCTAATACTACTGTTGTAGGAGATGTGGATAAGCCCATGTTGTTGTTATTTGCAACCTTTTCAACTTGTGCCAATCTAAGTAAAAGATTATCTAGTAGTTCGCCCATTGGGGCGAGTTGAGATTCCATAGTGATTAAGCTATTATAATGACGTATGCTATTGGTTTATTTTATACTACGCCGGTGTTTAGTTACAACTATCTACGAGTATAAAACTACTTACAACCATTAAATGTCCATTATAACATTGGCCAGCAATTTTGGTCGCCGAAATTGTCCTACAAAAATATTTTAGTATACTATTCCGATGCAGAATTTAACTTAGAATACGATGGAGCTATCCGTTTACACTCAAATGTACATATTGATGGAGATATAATCGTTTAAAGATAATGGTCTTAAGTAGTTGGACAAAATCGGATGGGTGTCTCTTGGACATATCAGGTACTTTTTTAGTAGTCTGTACGTAGGACTTAGTACAAGATACCGGTATCTTATAATGGTTTTAAGTAAGTAGTTTTATACTCGTACCGAGTTATGAGTTATGTCGAGTTTACAGGAGGGCAGTTGTGTTGCAGGCAGTTGTTGTTTTTGATTCTATCTTCTACGAATCTTATCTACACACTTAATCGATATCAACACATCTCCTCTCAACATCAAAGTCTATTGCAATGTCGTTTTACTTTCTATTATTATCGATATATCTTTGCAACCCATTTGTTGATGTGATGGCAGCGCCGCATTTAGCTTTTATATCGCGATGTAAACTATGTTCAAATATCAAAACTCATTTGCAATCTTCCACTTCCATCAACCCATCAACCAAAAGTACACATCATAATGACGATGATAGTAGAAAACAACCGATATTTCCCGGGGCGATTGCAATTGATACAAAAGACATATCAACGTGTATAAATCAAACTGGACAAACGGCACCAGCTCAGGCATTACTTGGTAAACCTTCTGAGTGCAAATGCAAGCACGGATATCCACAAGTTTATTCATTAGATCCCATGCCTTCAAACAAATATGGAATGGATCGAATTAATTCAGGTTTGATAAAACTAACTTGTCCATTATTAGTGAATGCTATTGATGTAATGGAAGATGATAAGTTTATGAACGAGATTAATGACAAATTAATAGCTGACAATGAAGAAAATGTGTTGGTAAATTGTATGAATGATGCACACAAAGTACATGCTGAAACAAGAAAAGAGCTTATCTTTGGAGATGATAATAGTGATAGTATAGAAGAAAGTGACAACTACAAACTACTTAAATTCAAACTTGGTGAAAGAGGAGCAAAGTCTTTCATTGACGCTGGAGTGGCTGGAGCAAACCCATTGTCAAAGAAGGTAGATGTCAAATGTCTTCATGCATGGTTGGGAGACTACCTCATGAGAAGTGATACAATAGCTGAGCATCCCATTGGTGACATGATCGTCAATGAGCTTGAGAAGCGAGGTGTTGATATATCTGGCACCGAAGACTGTCATGCAATTTGCAGTGGTTGCAGCGCAGATACATCAACTTCAGTGCAAATACCAATTCCACGAAATAGACAAAGGAAGAAGCGTAGACAGATACAACTAAATGATAAAGAATGAGTTTAAAGTCTCTAATCTTTTATAATCTATGTGTATGGTACAAATCAATATATCCCAGACGACTAGCAACTCTTTCTATATGAGAAGATCTCACCATTGAACTCGCCATAACCAGCTATTGTCATACCATCGTCTCTTGTTGTTATGGCAACACTGCTGCCTAGTTGAAGTCCAGCACTACGAAAGTTATCTGGCGCCATGAATTTCTCTGTTTGTGTCCATCCATTAGTCTTTTCATTTTGTATTAGTTGGTACATATAAGATATGCCACCAGATGGAGCATATGGACATCCAACTATAACTGTTTCTCCATTACTACTAATGTCAACACTGAACCCACAGACATAATCACGACCTTGCTCTGGATGTACAAGTTTCGATTCCAACTGCCATGCTCCTCTGTCTAGTTTGTAAAGATAAGCGGCGCCAGAGTCTTCATCTCCATCTAAATCAGCTCCGACAACGATTCGGTCACCACTCGTTGATACTGAATGACCAAAACGATCGGCCTGAGCTTTAAATTTGGCAGGTGTAATCTTCTGCTGCAAGCTCCATGAACCATCATCTCCAAGAGAGTAAACATATGCTGCTCCCGAGTCTATTCCTTTATCATCATCCCACATGGCCCCAACAACGATTGTTCTATCCGAGATATCTACAGCTCTACCAAATTGATCATTAGGAGAAGGATCATCTGGCAAAAGCTTTTGGCACTGTATCCAAACTCCAACCTCTATGTTTCTATCTCCTCCACATGCACTTCTCGGGGGTTCATTATCGAATTTAGAGAATACATACACAGCTCCTGAAGAAGATCCAGAGTCGCTATCGTCGAGTGAAGCCCCTGCAACTATATTGGTCACTCGAACTGAATCAATCGTAGTAGAGCTGACACTAACACTACCTCCAAATTCATCTTTAACTCCTATATCATCGCTCACTAATCGAAGTGGCGTGCTTGAACTTGAAAATGGTGATTCAAACACGTATATCGCTCCTGATATTATTCCAACATTATCATCCTTTGGGCTTCCAACTACAACTGTTGTCGAGTCTTTATCTATTGCCACTGCTTTACCAAACTCATCTCCACTTGAAACGCCATCATCAAGTATGAATGAAGAGTATATACTCCACTCATTGTTGTATAGTTTATATAAGTATGCTGCTCCGCCAACAGAAAAGTCATCACATGAAGATCTTTCTTGAGGTTTGCATGAAACATTCGGCGCTCCAACTATTAGGTAATCATTGGATGCTGATATACTAGTTCCGAATTCACCAGATCTTATCGTTTGTTTTGATTCGTCAGGGAGGAGTATTGAAGGTGTATCCGAGTACGAATCAGAAGCACAACTAGTACTGGATGATTGATTCAGTAGAACAACTACCACAATAGCACAAGTTGCAGCAAGTAATATAAACAAACCAAGGATGTAATATTTTATCATTGTATTTCGTTTGTAGAGTACTTTTAATGTTTGCCATAATGTTAGTTTTGCTAATGATTCATGAGTATATTGTTCAGTAGTAGATGATTGTGGTAAATCAGGCGATGGTGATTGCTCGTATTCCATTGGTTCAAGACCACCACTGCCCATCATGTCCATTTGACTTTGTACACGCATTGCATATTCCTCATCTCTTTGTTCTTGATTTAATTGAGAGAGTGTTGGAGGATAATCATCAGGAGAAGATGTTGTTGTTTGTTCATTAAATTTATCCATAGCTGACTGCCAAAGTAGATCCTCATTTTCTTCTTGTGGTTGTTCTTGTTGCGGCTGTCGTTCGGCGGTAGTAGTTGTGGTATCATTATTATTTCCTGCTACCCGATAAGACTGTGCTTGGGACTGCACCCTTGCCCATCTTTCATCTAGATTATCAGACCTAAAATATGTAATTAATAATATGTTGATGATGGATTAGATACATAAATATGTTTAATTTGCAATTGATGGGTGTAATACAAATAGCAGATATGAGGCAATAATATGAATGTACCGAACATAATACAATAACATGATAAAGATATGAAAACTAAGCCCCTATTCTCATAACCTGCCTATCTCCAGTAGCTATGGTGCCATCTGCAAAAAGTTACACATGTGATATGATCATAATCATTGTACATATTATAACACAACATGAAAACTTGCATGATTTGTTCTGTGCCTCGGACTGCTTAATATTGGGAAGATTATTGCAATATAAAGCAGTACTGATATACGACAGTACAACTTCAGAACAGATATTATGTAACAAACAATCAAACAAAGAAGTTAGCCTTTTCGCTATCAAAAACTACTTAAGGGTGACTCTCTGAACTTTTCACAGTCACTTCCACATCAACCTTTCTAACATATTAGGTCACAATTGTTCGAGATGATAGCATAAGTAATGTTATTTGAATCTACAGTGCTTGAAAGAGCTTCGGCTTCGTCAAGGTCACCATTTAAACTGAGTTATATACGTCCACACTCACTAAAAGCATATCCTTGAGGATAAGCTCTTAGTGTAAATTTATGGTGACCTTGACGAAGCCGAAGCTCTTTCAAGCACTGTAGATTCGTGTGAACATCTTTATAATTCATATATTATCATATCTTAGTACATATACTGATATAATAAACAATGCTGAGACCTTATCAACAAAAAATAGTGGACGGAATTGGAAAGGAGAATGCTCTTATCAAAATGCCAACAGGCAGTGGCAAGACGTTTGTTGCAGCAGAGTTTGTTTTACGAGGTATTATATCAAGCAAGAAGCGTCAACACGAATGTGATGCACAGTCAATACCAGATACATCAAACAGTCGGGCTGCCGCCGCCGCTCTATTCTTAGTACCAACGTGTGACTTGGTGATGCAACAATCTCGAGCTCTAAAACATTGGATTGGCGATTATGAAGTTGCAGAGTACTTTGGTGGCCAATCGATACCATCATCAAGCTTTAATGTACTAGTTTCAACACCTCAAGCCTTCTTGGTATGTGTCTTGTCATATCTATCTTGTGATTGCAAAGTTACGATCTCATACATCTTTATCTTCTTGTTTAAGACATTACAACAAACAGAAGTCAGATCAAGCTTTTCTTGGTCAAACTTCTTTGCAGTGGTATTCGATGAAGTGCACCATGTACTCAAGGATCATCCATATCGTATCATTGCACATGGTATCCAGAAATGGGAGAACGAAACAAGTCAAAGGATACAAGTTATTGGTCTCTCAGCCTCCTTGACTTATGCAGTTGAACACAAGGCGGTTAAACAAGCCCTGTCAAATCTATGTCACGATCTCTCAATTACAAGAATGATCAGTCCCTCTGATGAAGAGCTTATCAAATCAGGATACATTCCTCAAGATGACAATATTGAGACTATGAAAAAACCATGGGATGTACCTGATGGAGTAATACTCGGTGAGTAAAGTATAATTTACACATCATATAATTTGCCCATGATATAATACTCGTGTCAATACTCACTCTTTGATGATAGAAAGTAAACGACAACCACATTTGATGCATGAGAGGTTCTTTCAACGAATAGGAACAAATACAACGACTCCATTTGCGGCCAAGATATACCAAGTAGTATGTGATATAGAATCCGAAATCCTCGCCTGTGAAAGTAAACACGACGCCAACGAGCCGTTTAAATCACCTCTCCACCTGATCAAACTCATATCTTGGGAGGACTATGCTTACAGAATGAAGAATCGAGCCATCACGGGAAGTGATATGCAATCACTCTTTCAATTTCTTGAGATCTGGTATGTGGCTTTGAGAATGATAGTACAGTCCTGGGAAGAAGAACAACAGAGTGTCTTGCAGTGGTTACTTATAAATGAAGGATTTCATAAACAAGGATGGTTCAGTATGAAGTTAGAGTGTTCACTGAATGCAGCCGAGAGACTTTGTCGATGTAGAACTGTACAATCTGACAAACTTCAATCACTTGTTAAGAACTTGATCGAGAAGAGAAAGTTAAAAGGAGTATCCTTCCGTTGTATTGTATTTGTTCAGCAGAGGATATCAGCATATGTCTTATGTCAATATCTCAACAATCACAAATCTTGTAATGAATATGGGCTTCGAGTTGGTTATGTATGCGCAAGGAAGTCTCGTATCACGCCTAGTATCAGAGTAAGATCAGGCGAAGCTACGAACTGCATTGAATCGTTTAGAGATGGTTCCGTCAATATCATTGTGGCAACATCTGTTATCGAGGAGGGTTTTGATGTACCTGAGGCTAATGTTATTGTGCGTACTGATGTACTTGATAATGGCCACTACCTTTTGCTTCAGATCTGATATATTTCATTCTCTTTTGAATGACATTCACTTTCTTCATAGATTAGTTATGATTCCATCAAAGATACCGTCGAGTTGTCTCAAAGATTTGGGAGAGGTAGACAGAAGGATAGCTCTCTTACGCTAATGTCCGAACGGAGTGATCGGGTGAGTTGTTTGGTTGATAATTCATGTTGTTGGCTCAATAACATTCCTCAATATTCCCAATCAATGTAAACTTTTTAGCCGCTTTCGGTTCTTAAAGATGTCAAGACTCGTCAGGAAAGTATTATCAAGGAGTTTGACCCAGGTGAGAATCAAAAGATTAGCATGGCTAGAAAACAATCACAGGTTGACCGTGAGCGTGCGTCTGCCAGTATCTTGAGAGATAAGATAAGATGTGAGAAGAGTCCACTGGAAGTATTGAACATGTATTCTGCCAAGACAAAAGCCGTGTCGAAACTAGAGTCAATGGAACTTGGTCCGGACAAAGTGTTTCGATGTGAACAGAGCTATTCATCAATATTCAAGACTGTAAACGGAAGTGGTGAAGGAACAAGTAAGAAACAGGCACAACATATGGCTGCTTTGGATATATTGACCAAGTTGCGAGATATGGACTCGTGAGAATACTTATTCAAATGAGAAGCACGCCAAGACAGTCATTTCACTCACCTACACTTGATTGCTTCTATTTGAACAAGTGTCCAATCTATCCGTGATAACCAAGTCTTACAACTTGCTAATGTCCAAAGCGTCATACTGGCCTGATTCTAATTTATATGGGTAGGTACCCGATTAGCTTGACTTGGAGGTAGTTGAAGTGAGTATGATAAACAGTATATGATGCCCTATTTTTGTTTCATTGTATAAGGATCATAATCTAGAAGTTGAAGAAGCTTGTCTTGACCGTTCCATCCGATACTGTAATCTGCCCTTGTCTACTACCACATTCTTAATATCATCATTCATTCTGTACACACGAAAGTTGATACTTGGTCGCTCTTCACCAGTTTTGTTATTATTCCAAACCTCTACATGTATTGAGTCTCCTACAAATATTGGTTTTGAGAAGTTACATTTAACTGATATCACTTTCACTTCATCGGTTGTATGATGTTGTTGATGAATGTGATGTAAGACTGCTCGCACAGCATAACCCAATGTACATAATCCGTGGAGAATGGGGCCTCCTGTATCTTCTTCTTCTGAAACAAGGAGTTTGTCTCCTTCGACATGAATCGAGTTGTAATCTCCACTGAGTCGGTACAATAGTGCTGCATTCTTTGGTATCTGATATTGAACTTCTGTCCTTTTTACTTCTGATTTGCCTATCTTGTCGCTTGATGAGGTATCACTGACTAGTTTGTTCTTTGGCATTCGGCTGTCTCCTACTTGCTTTTGTTTGTATGGCAGTATCATATCTGGGTCAATGTTTAATACTAACGCGACCATCTGAGCTGTTGCAATACATGTCGTACCTTGATAATACGAAGTTTCAGACGTGACAAAAGTTCCAATAGCACGCGGTTTTACAGATATAACTCTAGTTTGTAACTGTACTTGTGTTGGTGGGTCAATTACACCCTCATCACAGGTGGTGAGTATTATATCGTCATGCAGTGTCAATTTTTGAGACATATGCAGTGTTGGATTGTTTTGTACTTCTTTCATATCCTCTATATTCTTGAAGAAATCACATGGTATGATACAATCGCATTTACTTCCGTCAGGAAGACGGTTCGACATAAATTCGGGTGGAAATGATCTCATCCCATTAGCAAACGACTGATTTGATGGTGTTTGAGCAACAAATGATAACGCAAGTAAAAACGTTGGAAAGGGTTGAAACTTTAGATGATTTTCATATACATATTGCAACTCTTTATCATCTGATAAAGTTCCATCACAGCATCCAATACCTAGTGCATATAATATAAGATCCCTTTTTGTAAATTGAGCTACAAGATGTTTGGTTGGTGTATCCTTCTCCTCATCAGACTTCATGATGATTTCTATTTGCTTATACTTGTGTTATGTTATGTTATATGCAGCACGGACAGGATGGCTGTCTCAATGTAGAATTGGCAAAGGTCATACTTGATAAGAATTGAAGCTGTTGTTGAGCATCATCTTCTTGGTGCTGCTTTCCAGTTGATACAGTTTTGGTTTCTTCTTTAGTATTATGACTATCACTATTACTGCTTAATAACTTTGACTGTGATTTAGTAATTGACCTGGGCTCCCAAGGGAAATGTGTTGTAGATAATATAGTTTCAGATGTGATATTCTTCTTTTCACTGGACGGTGATGAATGTGTAGACTCTTTCTTTTGATGAAGTAGATAACAAGTAGTTATGATTGCAACAAATACAAATATAATCCGATAGATGAACCAATCTCTGTCCCTAATTCTAGAGATTCATGATTGTTCCCTAATGACATAAAAGAGTTGTGAGTTGTGAGTCTAAACAGGGAATCCAATAGATAAACCTAGGCAGAGACTACAATGGCATATAACCTTGTACTTAATAATACAACGCAAACTGATAGGATAACAGGCAGGGGAGACAGCTAAATAGTACCATAGGATATCCGCTATTGACTATTGACCGTGCAAAAAATTGTATCCTCTGAGACCACCACCAATTTAAAAAGTAGCAATGATAGATGATAGTATGCATTCTAAAGTATAAGATCTTTATTAATATAATGTGCGGTCTATTTTCCCTTTACTTCATATGAATGTGATTGTTGATGATAAATAGTTAGCGATTTGGTCGATTGAGATGAGATGATGAATGATGTTAAAAAACTAAACTCCGAGTAGATACCTGAGTATTGCAATATGACATCGGTGGCAACAAACAAACAGAATGCAAAGGAAGTTAATATTCACAATATCAAGTAGTAGTTTCATCATTATTGCATCATTAGTTTGTGGCGGTGGGAGGATAATTATTGGTAAAGTGCATAATCGATTTATAAAAAGAGGTGTAAGTAGTAGTTTGCTAACATCACAACTTCGACAATCGTCCAGTAAAGCTGTATATCATAGTGCATTTGTATCGGCTGCTTCGCCATTACCGTCATTTTCACGTCGATCCGAGTCGACAACTACAAATGAGATACCTATGGAATCATCAGATACAGATACTTCTTCAGAGGAACACATGACATCATCTCTAGAATCAGTATCATGCGAGGAAAAAGAAGATATACAACAACAACAGTCTACTTCTTCTCCGTTGCAATTGACACATCCCGATGATCCTCGTTTATGGCTATACCATGTTGAAACTACAACATCTACTATGGACGAAGCTAAGAATATTGTTGAAAGCTATTCAAAATCAAACATTGATACTACCACTCCGACATCATTTATGATATCAGCAACATCTCAATCGAACGGAAGGGGTACTACAAAACGGAACTGGAAAAGTGCACAAAGAGGCAACGCTTTATTCACGATTGGTATTCCACAATCATCATGGATGAATGATTTGAAATCCAAGAATGATGGGAGGATGGT
>Ga0214478_100174_pt1 | contig 36701 bp, 26 predicted proteins | sample M1_20Mar14CPVII9_2_FD_178001 | JGI IMG/M metagenome (GOLD analysis project Ga0214478, IMG submission 178001) | Marine eukaryotic communities from Monterey Bay, California, United States - M1_20Mar14CPVII9sort6BwellD7 | ecosystem: Environmental > Aquatic > Marine > Unclassified | place: USA... | reverse complement strand
GTTATTGAGTAAGCGTCGAATAAGATAGGGGGATGTGCGTCATGGTGAAAAAAGTCTTTGTGAAAAAAGTGATGGAGATGAGAGCAGAAGTTGCTTTTGAGATTAGAAAGGTTAGCACCTAATAATAATACTAACATTACCTTGGCAAGCACAGATAGGATACCGCCCAGAAAGTGCACGTAAAAAGCCAGTGATGAAACGGTGACTGAAGATAAAACTGGCGAGTAAACGGCTAGTGCGTTTCATTTAAAATGCCATCTAGCGGTTCATTGTAGGTACATTGTAGTAAGTAGTTAGTAGACAAGCATTGCAATACATCACATATATCTAACCATGAGAGTCTCTTTGGTCTTTACTTTAGTGTCACTGACATCACCAGCAACTGCTTTTGTTCAGCACCAAAGCGTTGTGCAACCGCTGACTTCCTTCTCGTCGACAAATCACCATGTCAAATCTCCCTTCCAGAAGTCCGTCATTAATAATAATAATGTAGTAAAGTTTAGCAGTACCGCACGAAAGGATTCGGAGGTACCAGGGTTGATAATGGATGGGAGTAGGTATTGTTGTGTTGTTGTTATATATATATCTCGTTGTTCAGATTATAGATTTTGCAATGCTCACACATATGTACTTATCAATGTTCACATCATATGTACTTATCAATGTTTGTTTTATAAAGGATGTGATCCATTCGATCCGTGAGTTATTATGTCATATGTATTCATTGTCTTTGTTATTACAATTGCCGTATAAATTATCAGGAGAAGAGAAGTAGCTAACATATCTTTCTATTTGGCAATCCTATACAATACAGAGAGTCGAGTGAATTTTGCACAGTCGAGCCAGAGGAGATTGATGGAAGTCTGAAACGTACGATACGTTTAACTGTTCTATTCGCGTTGTGGTATATTCTAAATATTGGATATAACATTGGAAACAAGTCTGTGTTGAATGCATTGCCTTTGCCATGGTAAGTGATGATGAGATAATACACTTACCATATCTATGAGAGTGCATATCTTATGTACATACATATCTCTCATCACCATATCATAATACGAATCTGTATACATATAGGACTGCCGCTACTGTTGAGTTATTCTTTGGATTTCCGTATGTGGCATTTCTGTGGCTAACTGGATTAAGGAAGGCTCCTAAACTATCATTCGACAATGTAAAGACATTAAGTTCACAAGCATTCTTCCTTGCAGCTACACATGTGGCTGGAGTTATCAGTTTTGGGGCTGGTGCAATCTCGTTTACACATATCTTAAAAGCAACAGAACCCGTGTGGTCAGCTCTCATATTGAGGATTGGGGTTTAAGGAGTTCTTACCCCTTCCCGTTTATCTATCATTGGTACCAATAATGGCTGGCGTTGGATTAGCATCATTGAAAGAACTATCCTTCACTTGGTTAAGTTTCACTGCGGGAACTATCAGTGCCGTGACGTCGGCTACAAAGGCAATTCTATCCAAAAAAGTTTTAGATGGAAAGCCAATGGGAGAGAACCTAACACCGGCTAATATGTTCGCAGTACTAACAATCTTGGGCTTCCTAATGATACTACCAGCCTCACTCTTGATTGAGGGTCCATCTGCAGTGTCTGCTGCGTATAAGGCATCCATTGCTGCCGGGCACACAAACGCGGAACTTGCCAGATTATTGGGAGCATCAGGATTCCTTTACTATCTTTATAATGAGGTTGCTTTTCTCGCCCTGAGTGAAGTGGCTCCTGTTACACATGCAGTTGCCAATACAGTAAAACGCGTGGTCATTATCGTTGCCTCGGTACTTGTATTCCGTAACCCTGTGAGTCAACTAGGTGCTATTGGTTCTGCTATCGCTATTGCCGGAGCTTGCGGCTACTCTGTTGCAAAGAGCAGATGCAAGCCAAAGCCCAAGGCTGAATAACACAACACATTTATTAGGGATGAAATTGTATATTACGAGGCCTCTACCGGCACTCTTAGTTGCTGTAAGGATTGCTAGGGATATGCATCTCTCGAATTTTTATGAGAGTAGAGGAATTCGAGAGATGTTGCAACGTATTGCAAATTGCGAGTAATCTTCAGTTAATTTAAGATTGATATAACAATAAAGCAGCTCATATACTAGCAATCAATACAGTCCAATAACTGGTAGCTATCTCAATTGGTCGTGGTTCCGACAAAGGATCCGCTTCTCTGCCCCTATAACGAGTTTCTTCTGCATGAAAACTAATTTTCTTTGCAACTCTATTGCAATCGATATTAGTAGCAACTAATAACTCCTCAATATATCAAACAAACCAATAAATATGACATCCCTATTATCGGCAACAGCTCAAGTACAAGCTCGTAATGGTCAAACACAATTACCAATTCACACTTCCGAAGGTGGAGGAACAATTCCGGTCAGATTTGATGGTAAAAATTTATCAATATTGAACCATACCGAACAAGATTTAGATATCAATCCAGCCAATATTGATCATGGTATCACCCAAGCACCATATGAACGTGGATTTTCGCCATATGAATTTAATGGTGGTACAACACTTGCCATTTCTGGACCCGATTATGCAGTAGTTGCAGCCGATACTAGGCTATCATCGGGTTACGAAATATTATCACGTAATGTATCAAAGTTACACCCGTTAACTACCAAATGCGTCTTAGGTTCAGCGGGGTGTAAAACCGACGTGGATCAATTACGTTCCGTCCTTGATATTAAAATGAAGATATATTCACATAATCATCGTAAGCCAATGGCTACACCATCAGTGGCACAAATGTTGGGAAACACCTTATATATGAAACGTTTCTTTCCATATTATTCATTTAATGTCTTGGCGGGTATTGATTCAGAAGGTAAAGGTGCTGTATATTCCTATGATGCTATTGGTTCATTTGAACGTACACCCTTCAGTGCAAGTGGTAGTGGACAATCATTTTTAATACCATTAATGGATAATGTTATATCACATAAGAATCGTTTAGATGAGAAACGTGAATTGCCTAAGGAGGAGGTTGTTGAAATTGTTAAGGATGCATTCTTAACGGCTGGTGAACGTGATATTTATACTGGTGATTCGGTGGAAATTATGGTTATTACGAAGGATGGTATTCAAACTGAAACTTTTAATCTCAAGGCTGATTAAATTTATAATTTGGTTTATTATTTTGGGTGGTTGGTTGGGTATTGGCATATTGTATTTAGTTTGGAATGGGATTTGGGGAGTGGATGGAATTGGGGGTGAGATTGGGGCGGAGTTGCTGGTGTTGGGTGGGTGAAATGGATGAGAGGCAGGTTGTTTAGGGGTTTAACAATCTAGAAAATCTTTGAATAAACGATATACTCATTGCTTATCTTTACCCGAAATCTCCTAGACTAATTTACTAGTTACCCTCAGGTTGCCTAGTAAGGGTATTCGTTTTCTAGACTAACATTTCATTCTATAGGGGTTATTTACATATCTCGCACAATTTCAAGCATATCAGACATAGGCCAAGAACAACAATCGACAATCATCTATCTTCTTTTCTTTTTTCTAATTTCAAACAGGTTGGCAACTTCTTGTAAATCCTCTGCCGATACACTTTGTACATTATCACCGCCGCCGTCACGCTGCCGTAGCAAATTATTCCCATCACCTTGAAATAGATTCATATCAAGTTCACCGGAAGTTGATAAATTCACAGGCATCGGAGGGCTCTCATATTTCATGTCGAGTTTCTTTGTTGCCTCGAGGCAGAAACTAGACAAGTCGGCCTTACTCTGGAGAACTGGTCCAATATTTTGCCAACTCTCACGGTGTTGTACGACAATCTTGTACTCTATATAACCAACATCTGCTTCTACCCTAGTTGCTCGAAACCCCACTAATGATATCCACTCCCTGGGTCGGGCCTTAATAAAGTTCTCTACTGCCGTACGAAACACTGTGATCTTAGTGAACGGGGTTTCTAATCCAAACTTAATTAGAACAGATATTATTGCCTTGGGTGATCTATTGGCATTAATGATACGAAGAGCGGCTAAGCTGCCATTGGAGTAAGTTGCAGTCTCGTTGGTGGTTGCAAAGCGGACTGTCGTAGTGAATAATGTCACGCTATCCACATACCATGTCGGACTTCCATTGACATTTGTATCTGACTTGGGATTACTGGTGGCAATTCTATCACCGATATCTGTGTATGTGTCGAATAGAAAATGTGAGCATAAGATGTGTGCAATAAACACCCGAGGATAACAAACTATCATTACGCACCATACGGTCTTCTTACGAATATGAGGAGAAGACCCTCGAAGTAGTTTGATGCGGCTGTAGAGGAAGGGGAGGGTAACAAGGTTAATTATTAGAGGGTTAAAATACACAAGTATCCTCTCCTCCTAGCCCACTTACCTGAACCAAAAAGAAACGAGAAACCAAGGAAGAATGTGTTGAATGATAAGAACACTGTCCAGATGTCAATTCCAAGGACTGCAGTAAGAAGAGGAAGAGGCATTAGAAACCAGCAGCACTTTTCAACACATTTACCGTGCACACATGTCACTTACTGGCCACGGCAATTATCGTGAGGAAGAAGTAGAAGAAGGCATTAACGATCTTCTCAAAGGCAACATCAATTTGGGCCGAGTTGGCAATACTCGCTCGGAGTAACCTTAGTTGTTTATACACTGTATCAATTGACCTTACAAAGTCAAGCTTAATCAGGTTCCCTTGTCTGTCTGGTCTGAATAACCGGATAAGAGATTTGATCTTAGCATCATTGTATCCTCCCTTCTCATCCATCGCAAGCACAGCTAAGATTGAGAAAGGAAGCGCAGAAGTATCACTGCTCACGCTTAGCATTAGTCGGTCATATACCTCTTGAGATGATTGTACACACTGTTCTCTTGTTTTTGCATGTCCGAAGGCATGACTGAGTGGATATCTGTCGTCCATCGATGCTACTGCCTTTTTGAATTCTACTAAGTCTCTAACAGTTGCTTTAGATTTCTTCGTGGCTGTTTCTGGTTCCTCCCATTCAGATAACAAGTACATTAAGTTTGCATTGGCAGTTGAACTCGACTCAAACTTCTTTTTGGTACCCCCGCCGTCAGTACCATCTGATGAAGAACCACGCGGTCTAGGAGGACTTTGCCTGGGTCTTGGTGGTGATTTATGATGCGCAGCTCCCTGAGATATGGATGAATCATCAGATAATGGTGTAGGATACTTCAATCTATCTCCCTCGGACAAAGTTTTACGCTGTATATCATTGGAAGATGGGGTTTCGCCATCGGATGAAGATGGTGATGGTTTTGGCACATCGAGCCGCTTCCGTTGTATGCCGCGGGGAGATGGAGTGGCAGCCTCTACACTACTATCCGACACAACCTCTTCCAATATCATTTCACGAAACCTAACCAGCTTTTCATCTTGTTGATCCTGTTCCATGGGGCTTAAGTTACCCCCGAATAAAGATCGTTTGTGCTCTATATCTCTGGCCAAGTTTGCCACTTCTCCAATAAGGATCATCTTTGCCATTAAGGTCTCTAACTCACCTCCAAAATGTGCCACTGCACGTCTTCCCAGATATATTGCCATTGACAGCCTTTTTAAGCTTGACATTACACCAAAGAATATGCTGAAATTTAAGAAGAAGGAGTGTAATATGTTAGGTTTGGGTTGTACTAAAGGATACCAAATTATACGACACAAGCCCATCACTGCATAACGTCAACGTGTCACTCACCATGAAATCAAGAGATGCTGATATACCTCGGCATTAGTAACTCCTTCGACCGGATTGCTTGTGTTGAACAAGTCAATCTTCTTCTGCCAAAATAACCAATGTCTAGGGAAATTGTAATCACCATAAAGGAAGACGAAATCAAGTATTGCCCAAAATGTCAAGATGTATGGCCACCCCTGGCTCTGGATAAAGGCCAAACTAATGTATGGACCCACTATCGAGTTAAAGCCGGTACTCCTTAGTGCCAAGATTTCAACCCAAAATACTTCTCCAACTCTGGCCAATTCAAAGATGATTGGTTGACGTACTCCCAAGAATAGCATCCACCAACTTATACTAGTGTTGGTATTCCCAGCTAATGGATTATCAAAGATGTAAAATAACAAGGCAGCCACTGATAAGCAGGGTATTACCAAAAAGGCCATGATGTGGGAAATTCGTTTCTCAAACTTGGGCATCTTGGGCACAACCAAATCTTTATAATCAGCCTTTATCTTGCCAAGAAATCCACGTTTATTCTTCGATGAATCAACTGAATTTAATGCATCAATTAATCGATCTCCAGACGTTTTCTCTCTATCACTATCATCTATACTTATCTTGGAACTACCACGTCTTTGTGACATGGATGACTTGAAACTACTTCGTCGTCGTTGTAAGGAACGTAATCTTGCTGCCATGAAGTTCATGTTATCAGTCTCTTCACTTGTATGTTGCATAATATTAATTTCGTCTCCATTAACAGGTCCATCGACCTCGTCTTCTTGTGTTTCATTATCGTCTCCCGACTTATCATCTTCATTATCACGATGAATGACACCAGCCATTTTCTCAGCAACAGCCTTACCCTTCTCTTTACCGGCTGCAACTGTATTAGTAGCATTTTTCAACACCCCCTCTAAGAATGGATCACGCCCACTATCAGCATGTTCACTCTCTATATGCATTGCCAAATTCTTAGCAACATCCGCCGACGAGGAAGCAGTAGTACCACTTACATATTCAATTGCTGAATTTTCAGGTACGGATATACTAACATTTGATCTATTATTGGATGAATATCGTCTATGTTGTTGGACTTTCTTCTCGGGTGATTCATTCGATATTGATGATGCCGATCCACCGTCAGTATATAATCCATATTGATATTGTGGTAAATCATTCTGTAAATTCACCTTCTTTAGGAAGCTATCTGTACTATATGTTCTATTTCTATTTTGTACTTCGTCTGTAGATTCATCATCCTCATCGTCTGAGTAATCTTCCATACCTGCTTCTATACCCTCACCTAACAAACTATCGATACGTTCGGAAACTTCCTCAGCTTCTAATGCTGCCAATATATGTGTCTCGGCCTCATTCTCAAATTGGGAGGTGACAACTGTATCTAATGTTATCGATTGTTGACGTTGTATAATAATTGGTAATGAGTTTGTTAATGATGATGATAATGATTTCGCTTGTGCTGCCGCTTGCGCAGCTTGAGCAGCCGCGGCAGATGCAGGCCCGTCGTCACTACTAAATGCAACACTGTTCTTTCTTTCATTTTGATGCTGCTCATTACTATTATCAGTAGTATTATGTGTTCGTAGAACCGAGGGCGGAGGAGGAGGCGATCCACTGGGATTGGTTTTATTTTGTTCTATTGGTGGACTATTGTCTAATACTGTTTCCAATACAGGTGGCGGTGGAGGCGGCGGTGGCGGAATTGCATTATTATTATTCCCTTGTCCATTGTCATCCTCAGACATTGAGGATACATAGTGCTTTGGTGGTGGTCTAGACATTATTCTATATCCCTTTCTCTTTTCTACCTGTTGCAAAGCAAAGCATATTCTTGTTAGAATAGACGACCACAGAACATTATATGCAAACATACAAAATGACAAAGGCTCAGAGAACTTTAAAGACTGAATTGATTAACGACCATGGTTTTGTTTGGTATCTATCAATAGTTCTTTCATCACTGCTTGTCTAATATATCACGTCTGACTTATTCCACACATACTTATTAAAGCTGCAAAACTTACCTCTCATATATATTATGAAGATTTCCCTGTTGCAAAATGACAATAGATGAAGGAAACATAATGCATAAGATTTAGTGGCATATCTAAGAGGGGTTGGAGGTATCAGTACCTATATCAATATCATTATGATAAATAGATAGTCTTCACAAACATTAAAAACAACTTGTTTGCAACACGCACTTTATTAGGTATCCATCATAAAAGTTGCACACCACCTGACAGTTCTTACCTCTAGAAAAACAAACCAACAATTGACACTTTCATTGCATATCTCCTTTACTGGAGCAACTGCAAATGAGTACAATAACCTCTCCAGTCTCCAGTCTAGTCAACACCATGCCAACGCGGTATCCTTTTGGTATCCTTCTCTTCGACGTCATAGCACACCAATTGAAATAGTTATCATCTTGATTCATATATATAGCATATGAGCTGCTTTGTCGTTATACCATTACCTATATCTACAGTTCGAAGTCCTACTATCAATATGCATTAGTATAAAATGGGATAGACACTCTCGCTCTCAACTACCTAAAACGATATGAATATGAGACTGTCGAACCTACCTCTAGAGAGGTACCTCTAGGTACTTACAATATCATAGAGAGGACAAACAATTAACAACTTGAGAGTTTACATACTAGAGAAAATAGTAATTATATTGTAGCGCTATTCCGAAGGCATTAATCGGTATCATCCGTCTACAAATTGTTATACAATTTGATAAGCAAAGAGATACCCTTAGGGAAGAAATTGGTACTGACTATTGTTTTGACGGACAAGTAGTGAAGAACATACGTAGGTAGTTAGGTAGTATATTATACCGTTAGTTACAAGGTAGTATTACAAGGTAGTATGTCTCCTAAACGAGATGACGTTCATGATAATGAACCATGGATAAGACACTTTGAAATTTCTTGTTTCGAAGATGACTTTTCTATTGAGGAGATGCGTAGGATGACCACGGGTGTATCTCAAGATGATATGAAGGATCTAAAAGGTTCATCTTTTCTTCATCAAGTATGTGCAAATAAGAATGTTACATTGGAAATCGTCGAGTATCTATTAGATTTCTACCCCCAAGCGATAAATACATGTTTAAATGGTGATGATATAATCTTCATACATTATGTTGAATCAGCCTATCCTCTACACTTGGCATGTTATAATGAGGATTGTCCCAATGAAGTGATCGACCTGCTTTTGAGGAAGATCCCAGATCATCAGTTAACTCAGATATGTCGTGTTCATGAAGATTGGGGGGGTTATTGTGATGACAATGGTGGTACACCTCTTCATTATTACCTATCAAGAACAAACGTTGATCTAGATATTGTCAAGCGGTTGATGGCAAATACAGATGCATTGCTATTAGCCGATGAAACAACAAAGTGTACTCCAGTTCACATCCTTTTGCATAACACAAGCATTGGGGGTATGTTTGATGTGTTGCAATATCTGGTGGAATTAAATCCAACTTCTCTTCGAAAGAAGGACAAGTACGGTGAATTTCCTCTCCACTGTGTTTGCAGGAATCAACGCATCACGGTAGAAACAATCAAACTCCTTTTAAATGTTGGGGTTGATGTAGTTTATGAGCGGAATGAGTATGGTGAAATGCCACTTCACGGTTTTTGTAGTGGAAGTTATGATAGTTCGGAAAAGAAGCTTGATGATGAAGTTGCAATAGATATATTAAAGCTCTTACTCGCTGCTCATCCGGATTGGACCAGTATACAAACTGATGAGGTAAATGAAGATGGTAGTCTCCCTTTGCATAAAGCTGCCCACACTAAATCTCCAGCATTCTGTAAATTACTTGTTGATGCCTATCCAGAGGCCGTGAAAGAGGTGGATGGTCGTGGATTACCACTACACCACGCGTGCGAAGATGGACGGCCTGAAACGGTAGAGTATTTGTTTGGACTCTACCCAGAAAGTCTACATATCAGAGACGGTTGGGGGCGTTTGCCTATTCACTGCGCTGCCAGACGTCTTGGGAGCACTGGAACTGGAGAGAATGCTGCTGAAATTATCAAGTTCTTACTCCGTCAAGACCCCGAGTGTTTAACAAGACCTGTTGTGTTTACAAATCAATATGGCATTCATAATAATGGTGATTTGCCTTTACACATCGTTTGTTCCTTTTCAAATAAAGATAACTCAACAGAGATTCTTTACGATCTATATCCAGAGGCAATTCTCATCAGAAATGAAGGACGACAGCTACCAGTTGATATTGTCAGAGGGAAGCTTGACTCTTTAACTGTCAATCCCGAAACAAGAATAGGATACAATGAAGAAAGATATCAAAGACTCCAGGACCTCATTCCTTTTCTATATGCCCAAATGAGTTATGCTACGAAGGCACAAAATGAAACTGCAATGAGAAGACGTGATTTTATGGGCTTATTGCCACTTCATCAGGCGATTTGTTCTAGAGCACCACTCGGTTCAATCAAACTGTTAGTCAAAGGATATCCTGATGCGGTTAATATATTTGATGGTTGTAGAATGCATCCCTTGGATATTGCAATTCAGTACAGTAAAGTGGACGTTGTCAAATATTTAGCAGAGCTCAGTGATGAAGACCGCCTGAATGAATGTGATGTGAATGAAAACTACCCTCTACATCGTGCTTGTCGAAGCGGCAACTGTGAAGTAATAGCATACTTACTTGAACAACCAAAGTCTTTAGTATCAGAAAGAAATGTAGATGATAAGCTTCCAATTCACTTGTTTTGTGAGTTTGTGAGAGGACGGTGGTGTGAAGGGGAGACACCGGAGTATACGGAAACGATTTGGCGTCTCCTAACAGCATATCCTGAGACAGTATTGAATTGGTAGATTCGAATATCATAAAGTATGAGTGTATACATAGTTGAATCTTTAACCTAGTAATTGGATATGAATAGTACCTCTCTTCTTTACTAAGCCTACTACTAACTTAGTCCATGGATTTCTTTGGCTATTATGCAGACATTAGGTCGGTGTGCACAGTTCTATCTTATATTAGTTGTATGTATGCCTATGTAACACAGCTTAAATGCTATCAAAGCACAAAAGCTCTCACTCCAGAGCACATAAAACAACTAGGAGGGAGATTGGTATGTGCATGTGACACAAGAATAAACTCGAACGGTTCGTGATCTATCTCAACTACTTATCAACCTCGGCGACCTGCCATCACCACACCATCACACTCTTCTATACCAATCCTGCTGTTTGCAAGCTCATAACTATTCTAAAACAATGTCATATCATGTAAGTTACTTATATATCGTCTTGACTTGCAACGATGATAAGATGATAATTTGTAGTGATATCTTTCCGTGTTGCAAATCTTGATTGATGATGGGCGATCTGTAGCATCATGATTGATGTATTGCCTCAACATGATTTTATTTCACATTTATCTATTCTTATTCTTATTCTGTGATTCTCATATATGTCCCTTTCTTCGCCATCAAATGATTCAAATGTAGACACCAGAAGCAAAGAAGGAAGATTTCAGACGATATCTCGAGAAGAGTGGGGCCATCGATTCATTAACATCAGTTCTTGTTAGATTATACGAAGAATCAGAACGACCATTGGAATCTACTGATTATATAACAAGGAAACTTGGTGCTGCTACTACCGGCGGCGGCGGCGGCATTAGTAGTAATAGTAAAAACAATTCAAATTCAAGCAATGGCAATACCACCCCAGCTACGCAATTAGTATCATCACATCAACAAAATCAAGAGAATGATAGGTTAAGGAAAGAGAATAAGGAATTGAAGAATAGGATGAAAGATTTGGAAAGTCATATTGAAACCTTGAAGGCTAATTTGAAGAGTGCCCGGGCTGAGAATGCTAGGATGAGAAAGGAGAATAACAATTCTTCATAGAGTTTGAGAGGATTGTATATCTTTTAAACAATGCGCATCTGAGTGGAGATTGCCCAAGGCCAAGAAGACATAAGTTATGAATATGGCAAAAAGTTTTATCTATTTCAGCTCTAATTTATATGTCAAACAAGTTCAATATGTCTAATCACAAAGTAAAGAAAGATTCATGGGATACTGTCTAAGTCTAAACCTCAGCCTCAGATTTGATGCCGATGCAAAATCCTTCACCAGTCATAGGATTTAATACCATGCATCCTTCATCCTGACGACAGTCTCTATCTCTTCGGCATTTAGTCCATGCAACAAACGACGCTTCGTTAGCTGCCGCCATATCATTAGCACTGAAACACTTTTCCTGGATTGCCTTAACTTCATGGTCAATACCTGCTCGTGCATTTTGATTGAATGCCCTTGTTGATCGGCTACCACGCATAGGAAACTGACTATTCTTAATCTCATTTGCCGCAGGATTGATGATACCACTCCAAGCGTTGGCACAAGTATTCCCTTCATCCTTATACCACTGTTGTATAGCATTCTGACCATCTACGAATCCATCTGGACGAGGTGTAGGCCTAGGACTACATTCACTCTCGATAGTACTAATCTCACGCTTGGCTGCTCGACGTGCCGCTCGGTTGAATGCACGTGTGGTAGAGCTGCCTGTATTCTCAGGAAATTGGCTATCTATCAAAGTATTAGCTTGTCTCTTGAAGTTTCGGACATTACGACTGCGGCAGTTTGAGCGGAAACGCCGTCCCTCCCATAGATCTCGGACGACTTGTTGGCCAGCCTCACGTCCTTCAAGTGTAGGATTGCTTGGTTGTTTGGAAGCTTTGGAAGTTGCAACAAAGGAAGCTTCATTGAACTGAGCGTCTCCGGGAAAGCCGATGTCACTATTTACAGTTCTCTCGCATCGATTTCCTAAGCTGCGGATCTGAGAATTGCTTGGCATCCCATCGTTAGGACATAAGGCATTGACTGCATTCCGAATAGTGGTAGCACTCTGACATGTTCGAATGGCTATTTGACGATTCGCCTCTTCGTCACTAATTTTGCGTAATGCACTAGGCCTCATTCGCTGGTTCAGGCACCAATGTTGGTCGACAATGTCATTAGCAGCTCGGATACCTGTTCGTTCCCCAATTGAAGATGCATAAACACCAGATGCACTGGCGAGTAAAGCCAAGATGGATGATTTGATTAAAAGATTCATATTTGTTCGTATTTGATAAGTAGTAGTTGATGTTAATAGGTGTAAAGTTGATAGTTGGTAGTTGTTTTGAAATTATTATGTTTGTTGATTTTGATATGCTTTTGCTTTGTTGTGGATGAGATTTGTATTTTATACCTTAATCGAGTGAAGATATGCTCCAATGTGACTTAGTAAGATCAAGGACAAGAAGGTATATTTGAGTCCTGGCTTATCACAAGACACATTCATCATCTCATTCCCATTGGAGGCTGGTCTTGCATTGGCGGTAGGTGTCCTTTTATTTGTTGCGGTATCCTTCATCAACTTTCCTTCATAGGCTACCCCAGCCCCCAATGATAACAAGGAACACTATTGTGCAGAGGAGTAACTTGCATAGGTAGGACAAACCATATGACTAGCATTCGTTTGATGGTTGTGGTCTGGTGTCGGAGATTCAATGCGGTATCCTTTTGGTATCCTTTTGGACCTCTTCTCTAGCTTGAGAGATCTATCTCTAGGCCTTTGTCATCGTTTTCATCACTTTTAGGTTATCTCCTCATGGCAAATGCTCTGTGGAGTTCATTCACAGGATCACTGAAAAGGTCCGGTGCCGGATAGATGAGGAGAAAATCAAGATGTTAGTAAAAGTGCATATCATGTCCACAAAATTGACTGAACACAGCCACTCGCACTAGTGGTGTTATATATAGAAATCATCCACTGATTCTTACCTAATACTACGACCTTGTCTCATATTCGTACATATATCATAGACAACCTTATTGGCAATCTTCTTGGCAGACTCCGTCTGTTGTCGTTGTGCCTCTTGTTCTAAATAACTATGAACTAACAAGGGGAATATGGGATTGTTCTTAACAATATCAGGACTAATACACCATCCCTTATTACCGTCAATGAAGTCTTGTGATACATTCCAATCTTCACCTTCATTGCCTGTAATAATGTGGGGTAACATCAACTCATCAAAGAAGATTCGTATACTACTGCCCGGCGGAGGAGCATACGGTTGTGCTACCTCATACATGTCTCCTACCATATATGGTACCAACATCTTAACTACGTCCGGTGTGAATAAATCGATAGTATATTCCAATATTTTGAGTAAACTACAAACAATCTCATCGGCAGTATAGGCTGATTGATTTAATCGACATATCATTGTACAATTGAATAATTCAAGAATGTGTGTAAATGTTTCTTGTCGTTTAGTCAGACGAACTATATCCTCATCAAAGTGTACATTCCAAAACGAACTCTTATTATCGTCACTATCCTTGGCAGGTGGTATACTCTCCTTATCCCTTAGATAATGTTCAATAACTTTATCAGCTTCGATTAAATAATCTTTCATTTGAAACTCTTCAAACCATGGTAGGAGTGTTACGACATTGCTCATTGTTAATAAGTTTGTTTTATTTGGTTTGGCTATCTGCGATGGATCAATTAGTTTGTAAAACTCTTTCCATGTCTCGGGATCCTATAATGTGTTTTTGGATGAGCGGTAGTAAGAATACAGTATATCAAACAAACATTGCAACAACTCCGATCATGTACAAACAGAACATACCTTATCAGGAAATGATATGCGGCTAATAGTATCCTCAACCATACCCGAGCTTAACATAATATCAAAGTATTCGGCAGCAAATGATAGATTGATTTTGTAACATTCAAACTCTTGCATATTATCTCCAGAACCTACAGCTACGATGACATCAGGCGATTGTACACGAACAGTAGAAGAAGTTTGTGGTTGTTGTTGTTTTCTATTATCGGTATTCATTGCAAACGTCCGAGAATTACTCTAAAGATTGGTGGAAGAGTATGTAGTTTGAGTTATGTTATGTTCTTTTGATGGCCGTTTAGATTTTATTCGATGTTTTTTGTTGGCGGGCATGTCATTCTATCTCAAACGCTTAGTACTGCCCACTGCCTGCCCACTAACTCAGCAAACCCTACTGCCTATAAAAAACATTGGCACACAATAGCCAAGAGAGGAATCTATAAGAGATAATAGAGATTCAGCATTATCTATCAATCATTGACGACGACGCATCCAATCCATATATCACAAAACAATAGAGATAAGAAATAGAGGTAGGGTATCCTGACTCTCACTCCACTATCCATACTTATCCATTACCACTTGCAACGCTCAATCATCAGCACACATCTGATACTGCCACAAAAACAAACTTTCACAATGGCCAATAAAAACTTAGACACTATAATATTATTCGTTTGGTTAACTGGTATCTTGGGGATAATTTACTTTACATTCAAAGCAATCTCAGAAGAACAGGCTATGCATGAGCAAGTACACATGACTCATGAGCATCAACAAGTGGGTAATATCTATAAACCAAAGTAGTAAAAGATTTAGAAGAGCTGCACCTATGCATCAGAACAAGTCACTAGTGTATAAGAACAAACAATAGAGAAGATAATGATATGAGGAATGCATGATCCACGAAGTCCGAAAGAACAAAGGTATACGCTTGCCGCCATAGAAGGGTAGTAAAGTAGTGAGCGTTGTTATCATTATCTTTCTTCACTTTTATATGTTGATGGGATCAAATTGTATGAACTGATCAATTGCACAACAGACGTGTCTTAAAGCTTCTTGTGCTCTATTTCAATTCCACTCGGCGATACAGTCTCACAAGATACTACCCATTCACCATCTCTTCCCTCAGTACTGCCATCATCATCGTCATCTGTTATCCACCCTTGTTCTTTGGAAATGTTTCTAAGCACACTAATCATCATATCTTTAGCCTCATTGCATGTCATACCCCGTCTCCACTTTTGTGATAACAAATCATTACCCAAGTCAGACCCCCTCCCCATTGCTTGTGCCACATACTGCTGTGAAGAGCCATTGGCTTTAATTACTGTTAGATATGGAAATTCTGTTGTTGAATCTAACCCTAGTAGGAATGTACATACTCCGAGTGGTCTACCAGCACGTTGTGGTCTATCTGAATCGTCATCATCTTGTTCAGTATAACTCGGTGCTGCACTTCCAATACCTCCAGAGACCTTACCACTGTTCACTTCATTACTCCAATCATATCCTAAACAATCTAATAATATATCTCGTACCATCTTAGTTACCGTAGATGATGGCGATGATACAGATGATGATGTCCCATCACTAGATGATGTAGACGGTATGGTATCATAACGAAACCAATACTTGGATATGTGCATTTGCAATTGTGTTAATAGAAAGTTGGCATCAGATTGTATACCAGTGGTAATAATCGCAGTATGTAATGTATGTTTGGGTATATCAATTGATGAATCATATGGTATAGAATTAGGATGTACATCAACTCGAGTTGATAAGATTCGTACCATGCCTTGAATTGACGAATGTATTGTCGATTTACTTCTGCTGCTTGTTTTTGTTGTAATGGAACTACTGCATGATGGTGGAGATGTGGCAATAACACCAGGTCGAGGACGTTGCAATGAGCATACAACTATTGTATTCTCAACTCTATCTTCCTTGCTTTGATCTGTATTATCATCTTCATTTCCATTTGCATTATCTTGATAGCATATACAAGCCAACACAGGCGTACCAAACCTTGATGCTGATTCCATTGCATTCTTTAATTGTGTAGATTGGCCATAATCGTTTAATGCAGTTATTGGTATATATTCAAATGGAGATTGTTCAGTACCAGAAGATGATGTTGTTGTGGATTGCTTTTGTTTGCTTGGTGTGACCTCATTCTTTTTGTTGCTGACGTATGATATAGTATCTCCACTAGGTGAACAATCATCCGTACCACTCCATCTATACATACTACTATCACCACCCCGTGCTGTCAGAAGTGATCTGCTATTGATACTAATCCCTCTGCGTCTACAGAAAGTTGGTAACTTTGCATCCTTTGTCCATCGTCTAAATTTGTTATTGCGGGGTATCCTTGCAGAAGAGCGATGACAGCATGATACAACCAACACTGCTAGAAGAAGAAAACAATGTACAAATAAATACTGACGATTATTTGAATGTCGATATCCTGCTGTAGTATATGAATTGAAAGACATCATGCAAAGGGTGAAGAGTAGATGTACCGTGTGTTTTTATTGATGTGTTTGTTTTTGGAGTTCCTCTGCTTAGAACGCTTACCGGACTAATGACTAATACCAAACCACGTTCTTAATTAACTCATTGAGTATATTTGCAATCACAAGGGTCGCCGTTATCGTACCAACTATTTGAATCTCTTTGGATCTTATTGGAATTTATTTATCACAATCATTTTCATGTAAATAGAAAACTCTGTTTTTGGAAGGGAATGTCTCCCGTTGTTTTGGGGTTGCTTGTACTTGATGTACCATATGTGGCAGCTCTAAACCTGTCAATATTTGGATTCCAAATGAACATAATACATGATAGCCAGGGTTAGTGAAGGAATAATGAAATGGTGTGAAACAGTTATCTAGATAGTCATTAGTCCCTTGTAAGCACAAGGTATCCATACAAGATATATTTCACCAATATATCACAGTTTTGTTCGGCCATTCACCTTGAACGTGTCCACATATCATCTACACCATCTATTTAGGGCGATTCTTATCTCCTAATCCAAGTGACGCAAGTCTCTCCTTATTGCGTTGAATCTTCTCCAACCTTTTCAATTCATATTCACTCAATGGAGGTTCCGGTACTTTCTCAGCCTCTTCTTCTTTCTTCTTCTTCGCCACCTTTTTCTTCTTCTTCACGGGTGTAGGTAATGGAGGCAAGGGAATTCCCGATCTCCTCCTCTTTGCACGGGCCTCCCTATTATTGGCTGCTTGCTTACGTTTCGCGGCACGCTCTGCCTTCTCCTTGGCATATTCAGCAGCCATGCTATCGTCACTGTCATACTCCTCCGCAGCTTTCTTAATCTTACGTTTTAAGGCACGCTCTGCCTTCTTCTCTGCCTTCTTCTTGATATAGTCGTCAGCCATGTTATTATCTTCACTGTCATAATCCTCCACAGCGAGATTGTCATCACTATCCTCTTCTTCTCCTTCATCTTCTGACTCATCAACTAGCATGTCACTATTGTAACTACCATCATCCTCAACTTCAAATGTCTCATACTTCATGCCCTTGGGTCTCTTGCGATTCTCCCTTGACCGTTTCTGTTTATATGCTCTCATCTCATACACACTTGATACTGTATTCTTTACAGAACTAAATCCACCAGATCTGTTTCTCATGATCTCAGTACCTGATTCCGTCTTCACTTTGGTATCATCTGCACTACTTAAATCGGCACCACCACCCTCCTTCTTCATTGCTGCAATGGCATCATCCGTGTGCGGTGCGAAAGTTTTACAATTTTTTAAAGCCTTCTTTAAATCCTTAAACCGGTTGTGCATCTTAGCCACAACCTCTTTATGGGACATCTCCTTTAAACGTTCGTTGCAAAACTTGCCTCCTCTTTTATGTATAATTGATATAATCTCTTCGACTATATCATCCTGATACGTAGGCTTAACCTTTTCGCCTTTCTTTACAAACTTTTTCTTGTTCTTATTTAGTTGTGCCTCCTTTGCCAAATCATACATACCATTCTTATCAATTTCATCTCTGTAATAACTCAAGACATATCCATCAACTACTGCATGCCACTTGGCATTACCTGGATATAAATGTATCGCGGCACCACGGGCACTAACTACATCATGCTCACCAAATCCAGAGGGACGTAATTTGGGTTTGCTAATTTGTCTCATACGATCTTGTGTCTTACCGACTGCCGCCTTCTTTGTTAACGCTGCACCCGATGGAGAATGAAATTTGCCACCCTTGGCTATAATTTTATCAACAATACTCAGTGCAATAACCTTCCGTTGTTGATCATCTGGATCAAGCTTCATATATTCATCATAATGCTCTTCACATAATTGATAGAAGTATAAATTTCCTGGGTTACTCATCGTTTGAGCTGCAGCGCCTTTGGCATATAATACATCATTTGTAGTATCTCTTTTAACCCTTTTCCTACTGTTGGAAGATGATTTAGGAGGTGATGGTTTGCAATCATCTGGTGAACCTTCTTGCCCTTGTTCACATAATTCCTCTTTGACAACACTACTCTCACCACCCTTTTTCTCGCCCGGCTTCAACGACGCCACGCGTTTATCATCGGCATCTGCCTTCACCGACGCCCTAGTACTAGACATAGTATGATATAGGTATTGCTTTGTAATAGCGGCGGAGTACAACCTTTCAACACAACTTCTATTGTAATCACAACTGAAAAAAAGTGGCTGGGGGTATCCTATGGTATCCTCTAAATTGCGAAAAGCATGGTAAAAGGGAAGTGGCGTCGTGAGTGAATTAACTAATATGTAGTACTTCTGGAGACAACTCTGCATTCCTTTATTACATTCATATTTACATTAGCACTTCACTATACACACTATACAACATGACCCACTGGGTATGTATGTATCTAAGCACCAGAAGGCAGTGCCCTAATCATAAAAGGCTTGGATAGTCCATGTTACAACATTTCACCCTCTGATCATCGAAGAGGAGTGATCAAGGGTTCCTCAAGTAGCCCAGATCCATTCACATTATCATCATCATACAAAGGAGCATCCCATTCGAATGATTCATCACCATTTAGCATACTAGATCTTTGCTTTGCCCTTCGACGCCATAAGAATGGAGAGGTTATAGTCATCCAATGTCTACTCACTCTACACTTGAATGTATTACCAAATCGATAGGTCACCAGGCCAAACAAGATCACCAATAGACCAGCAATATCTGAATCCTTTAGCGGCGTCGAGCCTGGCATGAAAGGCAGAGCGAAGGCTAAGTTGCCGATCGGTACCATGACAGTGCTTGCCATGAACAGAACATTCGCCGAGCCGTATTTGAGAACATACACAATCAAGATGTTGAAGCATACATTGAAGACCAAGAAGACATTGACGTACAGAGGAGCCAAATGACATTGATCATCAGGATGACATCCAGTCGTAATGGTAGCTATACCCAAGTAACACTTGATACCGTCCCAAATATTCTGAGGCAGCTCATGTGGAGGAACTGGAGGACTAGATGTCATCCCGGCGGGTACCGATAATGGAAAGGAGAATAGCAGTTGGTAGAAGGCTACCCATCCATTTAAGAAGATAGGATCGAGGTTCTGTTGCGATCCACTTAGTGCCAATTCTTTGTAGATTGATGATAGAGTCATTGGTATACATGCCAGTATTGTAACCACTGACCAGAGAAGAGTTGTTGATGTCGAAGATCCAGAGGATGATGGTGCTTGATCATCTGTTGATACCCAATGGCAGAGTTGATCTGGAGTCGACGTATCATTCTGAACTATCAAAGATCGTAGTATCACATTCTTCTCTTCATCCCAAGGCTCGTGTATAACAAAGCTACCACCACCATCTCCACCTGACGTAATACCATGACTTGAACAACCCTCCTCCGTCGTCTCCTCAGAACACAAGGCACAAAACTCATGCTCGTCATATGCCAAACAAGTATAATCAGCAACATGACGTTGTGTAACCAATGGCTCTAATACTACCAATATACCCAACACAACAACCACAGCACCTAAGTATTGATACTTGAAGTATGATTCACCTTTTATATGCTTGGATAATATCATTGATATAGGTATAGCCGCTTGTGGTAGTAGTATTAATAGTGATCCCGGAAGGTAGACCGCTGCAAACGTCATTAGTAGACACGTTACACAATCTAAAAATCCCATAACGATGAAGGGTTTCTTATTCATTACGGCTGGTATTGCATTATTGAAGAGATTGTATCTTGATACTGGTAGGATGTATGCAAAGCACAGCGAAACATAGACAAAACTGTTTGAATGATATATGATATGATATGAAAGACAAGGAGCCGGTGAGTTAGTGAGAGATCATGCCATATCAATTATGACATGATGTGCACAAAACACATGATATGCACAAAAACTAAGAATCTACTTACTTTTGCAATAAATTCAACGAATTGGGATAGTTACTGTACATATATTCATGATAGATAGGAATATGAGAAATACAAGAGTAGGTGAGCAGAACCTCTATTGCAAATCACATGACACATATTATCAAACTTATTGTGTGACACATGATATGCACAAAAACTATATAACCAAGACGAGATACTCACTACATTGGTATAGCCTGTAACTTTTGAAATATCTTATTAGCCGTACCAACAATAACCATTAATAAGAATGTTATTAGTAGTTTGGTATCCTCTTGTTGTTGTGATGTACTGTTCTGTGCATTAATTCTGCTGCAATCATCATCAGAAGTTGTTGATTGTGTATCATTTGTGGCATCGTAGAAGATATCTTTATCTTGTGATATTGACATGTGCCTCTTCTCTATACTATGATTAGGTGTAGTAGTATCATGATCATTATCGAGTAGAGCCTTGATGACATCATTATCAGTTTCATCGACTGGACGATTTGTGTAGGAGGTGACACGATGTTCAGAATCTGTAGTTGGTTGTTCGAGCTCGAACTTATCAGCAATTAAAGCTAGCAGACTCATGATTTTACAGTGTATTGACACCGAAAGACTTCACTGCAATAGATAGCTGCCGATGTATGTTGTAGGATGTATTATGAGAGCGTCGGCGTCGGCACTGCTGTCATTTGTTTAGTCTGAACAATTCTCATGAACGACAAGATAGATATCTCTGTAGTGAGACGGTAGAGGTATGGCAACAATCATAATCAGTAGCAAGCTTTGTGTTGGTTGTAGGAAGGTATATCTGGTGAAGCTAAAGAGGTCAATAGTATGTCTTCGTCAAATAGTTCTTCATCTCCTCAGGCATATCAGCTCAAGTCGGTTCAGTATCAGGTAAGAGCTCCGCTCTAGAGGTATCACCGCACTCAAAATTGCTTAATGACCTCTTCTTATTACAATATACATACAATACCATCTTACTGACCTCTTCTTCTTCTTATCCATTGGTCTCACTACTTAAACACCACACACACAATACTATAATATACATAGGGATTAACAAGGAAGATACTATTACAAAATAAAAACGGACCATGTCCATTATTAGCAGCAGCAAACGCCCTACTCCTTCGAGGTGTGATAACATTAGACCCAATATGTCATCGAAACGGCGTCGCCTCTACTGATGATATTGTTAACATGTTGGCCAATCGTGCAATGCAAACTTCTAATACAACAACAAACAACTCAACTGATAATCAACATACTGAATATCATTTAAATGAAGTATTATCCTTATTGCCAAATTTACAACATGGTATGGATGTTAATCCTAAATTTACGTCAGGACCAACAGGTATAGAATATACAAACAACTTAGCAGCATTTGATTTGTTAGGAGTGGAGTTAGTACATGGTTGGTTATTAGATAAACAGGATGTAGAAACAATGAGTGTTGTTGAAGAGAAGACATATAATGAATTGATAGAATTAGTTATCAATGGTAATGAGGCTAGAGAAAAAGTTGATATACTTGGGAAGGAATTGAGTTTGATGGAGAAGAAGTTAGAGGAAAGTGCTGTTGAATGTACACAAGTACCATCGGATGAAAAGAATGGAGAAGAAGATCAACCTGCAAGTGATAACACCGAGGGTTGCTCTCTCAAAGATGATATAAACACTGTTGATGAGTCGATACAGTCACAAACTAAACCTACAACAGAAGAAGATGAGTCTGTACAATCACAAACAGAACCTCCACTGACAAAAGACAAGTCTACAACGAAAGAGAAAGATACAGACCAAACAGCTACATTAGAAAAGGACATTATAGAAACAAGAGAAAAGATAACCAATCTCTCTTTACAGATAACTCGAGCCGCGGTTGCAAATGCCTTTTTAACTTCATCAGGTCACCAATTAACATATCACGGTCTTGAACAACTGCATAATCATTTGGGAGATGATGCATTGTGTGTCTTCTTTCGAAACAATCACTTTGCTACACTTACAAAACACAATGGTATTCTATATCTATTAGTTACTGATCTTGGCTATGCAAATACACCCGAGATTGTTTGGGAGAAGTTGGACAACATTGATGGAAATACTGAACATGCTAATGAATTCTTCAACAAGCCAAAAGCAAGATCAGAATTAAAGGCTGCTGATGGTCCGACGATAGATCCTGCTCTCATACTGGCACAGAGAGGACAGACAGAGTCGGATCTTCAATTAGCTATTGCGATGAGCAAGGGTACAGCCACAACTCAAAATATGGATAATGATGAAGGAGCCTTGATACAAGCTGCCAAAGATCTAAGCTTGAAATCATACCATGGAGATGATAGTGCAGCAGTTGTTGTATCAGAAGATACACAAGTAGATTCAGATCATAAACTTGCGCTGGCATATCAAAGAGAACAGCATCAGTCCGAGCATGACAGTGAACAGTTGGCTAGACAATTGCAAGAACTTGAGTACGCTCGTAACCGTCCAACAAGTACAAGGAGGCAACCACAACAGAGAAGAGCAGCACCAGCTCAAAGACCTGCGGCTGCATCATCAAACTGTACTATATAATAGACACATAAGCTTAAAATGTGTTTCGTGTAGTAATGGGTATAATTTGGTTATAGACTTTTATCATTAGTCAGCAATGTGTCCTAGGGAACTAATAGTTCTGATCTTTTCATTTCCTATCTTCCGTCAGCTACTCTTCAGTCGCACGGTGTAACACTATAAACGAAAGGTGACCGATTCTCGTGTCAAACTCAATTAGCTTGTTTTCTACCAGAAGCTGCTCTCTCCAACTAACATTATCTCCCTCGCCACCATACGCACACTCTGCTATTGTAATAATATCTCCATCTACAAGTTGGACAATTTCTTGAAAGTAGTGACAATGTCTTCCTTTCATGTCAAGACTCTCAGGTGTAATAGAAAGAGAGATTGCTTCATTATTCTTTAACAAACCAACCACATATCCTCTATGAAGAGGTGGGATAGATCCCATAATAAGTACAGTTGACGTGGTATTATTCACAGCAGAAGGTGACTCATCGCTCTGGTCATTATTCATTTGTTGAACGTTGTTTAAACTTCCCCTCCAGACAAGTCGGTGTCCGTCAACATCAAACAGACTAGGCTTTGAGTGAGTACCTCCCTTCCCTTGACCAGTCGGAGCGGAGGCGGACCTTGTGTGGAACCACTTGATTTCACGTTGATTCAAGGGCGGATTGCGCACGGTACCGATCATGTATCGGTCGATTTCCATTAAATCATCATCTAGCAAAAGGCAACTTAGACTCTGTGATACAACATTGCAAAAGGGGCCTACTTCAGTTCCTTCTGGATGCAATCTACAGTCCCCAGTAGTTGTTATTGATAATTCGGTCCCTGCATTGGGTATGTGAACTATATCGTTGAAGTTGGCATTCTCGCTCAATATTGAGAGATCTGCCCATTCCAGCCGAGGCTTCTCTTCAAAAACAAAGCCCAAGGCATGTAGTAATCTACCACCTACTGAACGGATTGACATTTGAGCCCTATGCCCTTCTATTGGACCACCGCTTAACACACTTAGAAAGGTGGCATCACGACGACATCCCAAGGCTACTCTTCCCAGCAAGAGATAATGTCCCGGATTTGGAAACTCCATTACGCTTTGACATTCTTTGAGTGAAAGGTTGAATGGTGTAGGCATAAAGTCGTTCCGAGGGTTAGTCCAATGTGCCGTGCTGGTGAGACTCCGATCAAACTCTTCCGCTTCGCATTCCAATTGACTCATCTGGTGATCTTCTTCATGTCGATGGCTGCCATGATCTGACATTTGTGAGTTCTGTGAGTTGCTAAATAATGAGCTCTGACTTCTTTTCGGACTTCGAGGAGTCTTGCTGCCTTTACCCGGAGACAAAATACCTCTCAGCCCTGCATTATTAGCACTACCACGACGTTTTTGGTCCATCAGACTGTCAGGTATACCGCCATTAGGATGAGACTTCAGCCGTTCATACCTTGCTAGAGTATTTCCATATATCTTCACTAAAGTGATACTATTTACCAACTCGGGAGGGCAATTGTCAGGAAAGGGTGCACGTTCTCTACTAATCTCTTCATTGACAAAACTGACAGACAAGATATCCCCAGCCCGAAGAGATACAACCTCCATGGCAGTGAATGTAGCGAACACTGGGTCTTCATTCGTCACTTCCTCTTCTGTTCGATAATCCCACAGGCCTGTCCTTACCAACGGGAAGTGTGTCTGACTTTCATCTACTGAATCAATAACCGTTTGTAGTGGAGCCTCGATGTTGACTGTGACAAAGTAGTCTTCTTCCAACTCCTTGTTTCCAGAAAGGTCATTCATATCGTCTTCTACACTTGTATCTTCATCACTGGTGGTAGATGCTGCCCGGCTACGTCTATTGCTATTCTGACGTCTAGAGGCTCCTCTTGTTACTCTTCTTCCCTCTTCTTCTGCCTCATCCCATCTAATCCTAGCCAAGGGAGACGGGAGGGCAGCCGCAAGACGCAATAGTAATAAATAACTTCCATCCTGGCCACATATCATACTGTGTTCATGAGTAGGATGTGGCATGAGCATGTCAGGGTTGCCATCTTGTTTACTCCATGTCCAATGTTTGTATTTCAATTGCTCGTTAGGATCAACAGCATCCTCTTCTTCGTCAATCTAACATATGGTGTCAGTAAAGATGATATTCATATAAAAAAATTGATCAATAATCAGTAACTTACCTCATCAGCTTCTTCCTCCTCTTCAGCCTCTTCGTCTTCTGCCTCTTCTTCATCTTCATTCTCTTCCATAACCTCGTCCTCATTTTCTTGTTGCTGATCTTCTTGCTGGTCATTATTATTAGCACCACCCTGTACATTAACGTCTACCCCATCTCCATTAGCACCCACTTCTTGATGATTCCTTGGCAAGTTGCAGCCACCAGATACACGTGCCCACCCAAACTTAGCCTCAAAGATTACCTTTTCGCCCACTGTAACCACATCAATATCATGTACCAACTGATGTAATCCATAATAATCAGCCTCAATTCGTAATCTTCTCAATCTATCCCTATTGTTATCATTACTCATAGTACTACCCAAATTTGAATTACTACCACTGGCTCTCATTGCCATTTGATTCAAGGTGCTATCACCCATACCACCTTGACGTGATGGACTATTTGAGTAATTTCTTAACAATCCACTTAAAAAGTCAGCACCACCACGTAGATATCGTAATATGTCCCCAAACGCTTCACCATCTCTATCGATGAATATACGCCCATCACTGTCAACTAAACATGAACTTAGCCACCTATCCGTCATCATTGTTTCTAATAATGGTAATGAGTTTCTTACGACGTCTGATATTATGTACAAATGCGGTAGTAGGTACAAAAAACAGAGTTTAGAATGCATAATGTATATTAGTATGATATATGATGTGCAGTATTACACGTGATGTGTCAGAAAGGGAAAGGATGGTGCATGTCAACATCACTAAAATTTGTGCATATCATATGTCACTTTAAAAAAACCTTACCATACGGATATCCACCAACATTTAACCGCAATAACCTTTCATTCTTATCTAATACAAACCTTTGTTGATTGGGTGTTGGTGATGTTGATCTACTACCATTACTACCAATACTTGATCTAAAGTTTGGAGGTGTTAGTGAATCTGAGTTGGTGCGTGATCTTTTACGCTGTCCTCCGTTGCTGATACTAATACCGCCACCGCCACCTCTTGCACTATTGTTGTTATTGTGACCGTTCATATTATTGATTAGACACTTGGGTCACTATTAATACCAACAATATCTAATTGATCTCTATAATTTGTTTGAGATTTGGTTGATGTTTCATGTTTTAGGTTCGACTCGATATCTGGATGATACCCACTCAATATTTCTAGGTAAATACCCTTGTGTGAGCAACTCTCTTTGGTCGAGCTTCTTCACCTCTTTCACTTCACTTCATCAGCAATGGCAAAGGATGGACGGGAATCAGACCGTCTTGTACAGGAATCAACCTTCTTGTTCTTGATCTAGTATGCCATTTGATATGTTGGGCATATTGGTCTCATAAAAAAGCAAAGCTCATCAATACACTTACACATACACCGAGTAAATATAACATACTAAGACTAAACAGTAAACGCTGACACTATATTCAATCTATCAACATACTAATACTTTACAATATCAAATATGAATCTTTTAATCAAATCATCCATCATCATACTACTTGCCGCCGTATCTGGTGCATATGCATCAGGAGTTGGGGAACAAACAGGTATCCAAGCTGCTAACGACATAGTTGACCAACATTGGTGCCTGAACCAGCGCAGGAATAACCGGAACCGCATTAGTGATCGTGAAAGAGAAGCCCGTGAAGTGGCCATTCGAACATGTCAGAGTGCTACCACTATTCGGAAAGCAATCAACGACTTGTGTCCTAACGATGGGACACCAAGCAACCGGGATATCTTCGACTTGGGTAATCGATGTGAAAGTACTGTAGATCGTTTAATTGGCCGTCCTCCATCACCAACTCCTAGGCCAACACGACCTCCAACATCTAATAACCAATGTAAGAGGAACAGAGATTGTCCCGGTAGTCAAATCTGCAACAATCGAGGTAGATGTGTTCGTCGTAACAACTCCAGCAGCTCCTCTTCATCTTCCTCCTCATCAGATGATACCAATACTTGCCGAAGGAACAACGATTGTCGTTCGGGTCAGCGCTGTAATGATACAGGGCGCTGTGTAAGGAACAGTAATAGACAGCCCCGATCTGGTCAAAGGTGTACAAAGCGGTCAGATTGTGGTCCTCATCGTTTCTGTGGTAGCAACAGTCGTTGTCAACGTCAGGATATGGAGTTTGAAGAGTTCATGGAGCAGTATTAATTCGATTGTCAAGGGGCTCTAGGTGATGAGTATCGTCGTGAAAGAAGTGATTTAGAATGTACATGTGCCTTAAAGTAATGACTAGCAAGTGACACTCTTACCTTTGCCTTAAACAGTCGCTTGAGCAATGTCAAGCTCATTCATTAGCACAGCCACTTTTGCCGATCGCTTTACTTCGTCTATCAAAATCTCCTTTATAGTTCCCTCAGAGTCGAGATCACATTCACATTGTTGTAGGGGACTGTTCTCTTGGAATGATTTGGTACACAACGCATCTCTTGTATTTGGATAAGATGCTGCAAATACCCCTGGTAATACACTTACTTTGTATCCCAGTGTTGCAAGTTGTGCCAAACGGAGTAAATTGAAACACTTGCCACCACTGAACTCCTCAACTTCCGAAGCTAAATCCAATGTCATCATTTCCTTCTTTGGTCCAATTCGATCTATCAGAAGTATGGGTGACTTGTCAAAGTATTGAAGATACTCTACATGATCATTCTTACTTCTATCCAATAATGAAATGAGGGACATTTCGATATTGCCATGAATCTTAGCCATGGCACTAACCGATGTTCGAGCTTCACCATTGAAACCACCTGGAGTTCCGTAGACGTCTGCAACGGAAAGATCCCACCACAAGTCTTCGAGTAGCTCTTCTACATTCTTTTCAGCGGATATCCCATCTGATAACCGGCGTCTATTAGCTTCTACTCCATCATCCAAACCATCATCAACTTCTTCCTCTTCCGCACCTTCCGGGTCGATATCTTCTTCTTCCTCCTCCTCGACACTGCACTGTATACAATCATACTCTGATAGATTGGAAATCATGGTCTGTTTCCCTCGAATAGATGGCAACAGTTCAGCACCAATACTCGAGTAAATAAGTCTATCCTTTGGCGTGACATGATTATCATCTTTTCTCGTATCGTCTCTAGTCGAGGCGAATTGAGGAATCACTAAAACATGTCCAGGCATCTCAGTATACACTCTTGATTCTCGTAATGCATATATCGATGCTTCTCTTGACAGTACCAAGCCTCGTTCTAATTCTAATCCACTAACAATCCATCGCGTTGGAGCGGCATGTGTGGCCATGTTGAGTAGAGCTTTACGACTTACTGGTGCTGATTCCTCGTATGACGAATCAACAATTGCAACAAGACAGTTGTTCAAGTGTGATGTGTTTGGAGATGATTGATCACTTGAGCTTGAGCCAAATGTATCTTTGATCATTTGTATTGTTTGTGTAAAGTAGACAGTATCTTCATCATTTGATGAATCAACTTGAATCAATAAGACACTCGGTTGATGTGAACCCCAAACATAAATGTTAGACTCCGCCACAGCAAGTAGATTTTGTACTAATGTCTTCTCCTTCATATGTGCAGAAGTTATTTGAAGCGTAAGAATAAGGGTTACGTCATTATTGGCATCGATTAGCTTTTCATTCCACCATGCAGGCTTGTGCTTTCTCTTGAGCCGACCTCGAACTGTAGTTGCCTTGGAATTCAAGTAGTCTGTTCCCCCAGGCGATCGTAAGACGGTAACAGAGGCAGAGTCTCCAAATGAGGTAGTAGAAGTGTACGTGTCTTCACTAGGTTGAGGCCATGATACTGCCAAATTACATGTAGTAGCACCCTTTGGATATCCCTTCGGTGAGGAGTTTAGACAAAACTTAGTGTTAGAAGAATGTGTAGGTGTCGAGCCAGTATCCGCAGATTGCCAGCCATCAGATTGTGATAGATGAAAGTTCCACCTAGATGATGCAGAGGATGGCAATAGTAATGGAAGTGCTCCTTCCTTGGTGATTATCATTCCGGAAATTGTGTTGGAATCTCGAATATTGTTGGAGGGTAAAAGCTCTGTTGTTCGATATATTCGTTTCCATTCCTTGGCAGGTTGTTGATACATTGAGGAAAGAGATATATGAGTGTTTACAGTGATGAAGAAGATATAATAAATACACAAGCACAATAAACACAACTACATTACTTACCTGAAAATGGAAGAATGGGAAGCTCCTAATTCCCTCCGGAAATAACTTCTTCCTAACAACATACTTTTGTTTATACAATACACCCTTTTCCAATACAACTACCTCATCACTCTTAACATTACCATTCACTGTACATATATCTAATTGATATGTCTTAGGTGCCCAATACATACATTTCACTTCATTAGCATCTGCTTTTGTTAATTCACCTTGGTCATATAATGTACGATATGTTTGTACTTTTGTCCTTTCACCAACTAACTTTTGGATTGGTAATTTCTCTTCTATATACTTTGGATACTTGGATTTATCCTCAAACCAATTATATGATAATGATTGTAATGCATGTCCCGACTTGGTATCGGCTGCACTATACAATACCGACTTGGGATGGTATGATCTTGACGTTGTTAATGATGGCTTTGATCCCAATGATAGATACACGCCATGTGTATATATCGGACTATTCTCACCAACATCTGTAAATGCCTTGACAGCCCATTTAACTTTAATATCCTTCTTTTGTATAACAGCCTGGGAATAACAACCCTCGGCACTTTCAAACTTTATATTCTTGGTGTTTGAATATCGTATATCCATTTCTGATAAATATTTACAATGTCTCCATAATTGATTAATATACTTGTGATCATTACGATGGAATGTAAATTGTCCTCTTAGATATAACTTATCTTGATCACCAAATCCATATGTAACAATATCATAATTATACCATTCATCATCATCAATCCATCGGGATATATCACCATATACTACATCTAAATCTGAATATCCCCAATGTGTATATTCTGATATGTAGGATGAAAAGATATGTCCAAATGCTGGTTTATATTCTACTAGTATATATGGTAAATTAATAATTTGATGTGATAATTTGGTTATTAATTGCGAGATTGGTACGGCTAATTCATTATTAGATTGACGTTCATCGGTAACTCGAGTAAATAACTTTGCCAATCCACATTGATTCTTACTCCCTTCGCTACTATTACTAGTTGGTTCATTCAAATCAATCAATTTAACATTGGTAGGTAAACTATCCACATTTGGTAATAATGATGATGGTATAAAACAATGAAATATTAAATAATCAACATCCTTAGAACTACCGGCTGCCGATTGTGCGAATAGATCAAAGTATGGTGGGAAGGTACCACCATCGTTTGGTGGTAGGTAGGGTATTATTATTGCCAATCTATGCTTTTGGTTGGATTTGTTATTATTTGAAGAGGATGCAAATGAGTATGGATTAAACTTGGCATCAGCCATTACATCCTCATGTAGATTAAAATCATTATCTCGTCGCAGATTATCATCATGAGGTGAGGGTATCCTAGCACCAAAAGCATTATATAATACAAATAGTATACCAATTGACAAACAACATATTGTGATATGTAAGACTTTTGTAGATTGGTTTTGCTTTGTTAGTTTGAAGAGAGCTCTATTAATTGTGTGTTGCAATCGGTGCACCATATTTTTTTGATGCGTTGTGACTTTGCTGCGCGCTACACTACAAAATCTGATATGCCTAATGCAACCGAGGAGAAGTACAGGGTGTCTTATAGTGGTCTTCCAATTCTCAGTGATCCTCTAAAGAGAGAGCCGGCTAGTTTATTGACGGTCGCTATCGTCCAATCTCCAGCCTGCCTTCTGTGCCGTGGCGCCGTGTAACGTGTAACGTGCAGAAAATGGTGAAGATACCGGAGAGGTATCTTACCATGAGAGTCAAAAAAATGATAAGCATAACATGTTATGTTGTTGAGCCTTTGATCGTATCAATCACCCTATGCAAACAACATAGTATAGATGAATTAGTAGTAGTAGCATCTATTGATCGGTAGTGTTTCAGTGGTCGACACAGTAGTCTGGAAATATTTCAAGCAGGAAAAAAGAGAATTCATCAAAATAGAAACTCTCTCAATATCCAAAGAACATAATTAGTAGAGAAGCGTATCAAGCATACATTGCTATTGGAGAAGAAGCACTTCCGTAATATCAATTAGATTAGTTTTTTACTCAATCCTCTCAGGAGCAAAAGTCCAAAGTATATAAGTCGTCGTTCTGTATACTACCAATTATATTAGTTCATACTCTATAAAAGTGTATGGTAGCGATACTCTCATTCAGTGATAAGATACTGTTGCAAAGGAAAAAGAGAGGTCTATACATATACAAGAATATATAAGTCGACATGATCACTGATGAGAGCGTAAAACTTCGCTCAATATATGTTGGAGATTGTCCAGATAATAATATGTTACACACAGCATCAGTTGTTATTGGTGATGTCGAAACCAATGGAGATAACCTACCGAGTGGTGATGATAATAAAGATGTCAAAGAAGATTTAGATGAGTCTGTAGACGAACCAATTACACTACCTGAAAGTACACATACACTGTTCTTTACTCAACCGATATGCTCATTATCTGTTGGTTATGCAGTTGGTATTGTCATTCTGTCCTCATTATGCCTATTCATGGCTTTATTTGACAACCTGTATTCTGATTCATCACCAGACAATCCACTGGCTATACCCGAAGGAGTTAATAGATCTGTTCGAGGAGCACAATATCTAGCAATCTTCATCACTTTGATAATGGAGGAAGAAATACCTACGGGTATAGTATTACTCCGGACAATATCACAAGATTCATTTCATGCAAAGTTTCCCAATCGGTCATACAAGAAATTTGTGGCCGCGGCGTTATTACGAATCTTCCTTGGTTATGCCTTCCTTGTTAATGTATATATCATCTTAGCACAAGCAACTGGAGTACTTGAGATATTCTATGATGTATTGGCATTACAGTTCATACAACAACTAGACGATATTGGTTTCAATATCGCTAAGATGGGGATAGTAGGCCGACGATTAAGACATGCCTGTACTGCAAAATTATTCCATACAGAGTTTGAAAAGCAAAGGTTTCAGCGGAAGAAGTGTAGTATCTTTTTGAAGTGTGTATACGTTCTCAACTTTGTCGTGTTTCTATCTGGGATGATGTTCGTCTCAATAAGGCAGAAGAACGGGTACTATCAATGTCCAACATTAGATGTTGACTGGGGTGATGGTGTCTGGGAAGACCCGATTATAGTGATTAATGGTACAGTATATACCGATTACTTTTTGGTCTTTGCATACTTTAATGGTGTCTATCAACAAGTGGGGACTTATAATGAACGGCCTCTTTACAGAGAGCAGCGCAAATTTGACAACAAAGAGATGGTACCCCGACAAAATTTGCACCACGGCATTCCAGTCATTCCAAGTGAAATCAAGTACTCGACAGATATTGGAGCCTGGATCTTTACTCATCCATTCATTAAAAAGTCCATTGATGAAGATCCAGACTCAGAATCGTGGTTACTTCGTTCTCCTCCTACTGAAAATTTTGATTTATTAAGTTCCACCGCAGAAGATTGGAGTATCTGGCTAGGCAGAATTGATACGACGAGAGTAACTATAGCCTGTAACTTGTGTATTGATGATACAGATTGTAATCTCAACGGCTTCTGTCAACCAGATGGCAGTTGCATTTGTAAAGAAAATGTTGGAGGTGTAAGCTATATTGGATCACATTGTGAAATAAAACTGAGAGAAGACTGTGGCACAATCAAAAGTGAAAAAGGTAACGTCACATACTCGATCCAGAAATATAGTAGCGACGGATCAGGGGGAGAGCCAGACACTCTATTTCAAGAATATAACAGACCAGTTTATACTCACATCGAAAACTTCCCAAACTCGAAAGAAGGAGACGTTTATTGGCTTGTTTACACTGGTAGACGATGGTTTGGCATAGTCTTTAACATTATCGAGTTGAACGTCACAGAACAAGACGTTCTAATTGGGACACAGAATTTCCACGGTAAGTAAGGATCTATTATTGTTTGCCATACTATCATATAGACTAAACACTAACATCTGAATCTTACAGCCTTTTGGGCAAACACATACAGCGAGAGAACATTATATGTATCTGATATCACCACCGGAGATAGTCCCGTGGGTGTAGACTTCTATGAGATAGGGGAACGAGGCAATCAGTTTGGGCCTTACGGGGCGTTGTATCCATTGCAATTGAACAACCAAACTGGCCGTGGAGTATTCAGATGTACTGGTCCACTTACATATCGAAACTTCACTGATACTGAATAGTTAGGAGGCGTTGAATCATCACCTTGTGGCAAAATGGTTCTATGATATCTCTCAAAAGGCATCAAAAGGACATCAAAAAAGGATACCGAAATTTTGAGCTCCGACACCAAACCACAACCATCAAACGATTACTAGTTGGTAATACAGTGGTTAGTTCTACGCAAGCTATTGCTCCCCCGTAGAGTATAGGTATATCTTAAGCCTACCTGCAGTTGATTAAAAAAAGGATACCACATCAAATATACTGGAAGGATACCGCCAAAAGCAAGACCACTTCTCGATGGGAATGAGATGATATGAGTGTCTTGTAGCTTGTTGATAGTCAGGACTAAATATACCTTCTTGTTCTTGATCCATATCAAGTTATATTGGGGTATATCTTCACTCGATTAAGGTCTCATAAAATACAAATCTCATCCACAACAAAGTCAATCAAAAAAGCAAATCAAAATCAACAAACCGATTAAGAACTTCCAAACATCCAAACAACTAACGACTACCGACTATCAACTTTATATAACATCAACTACTACTTATCGAATACTAACAAATATGAATCTTCTAATCAAATCATCCATCTTGGCCTTCCTCGCTAGCACATCTGGTGTATATGCATCAGGAGGTATTGGGGAGCAAACGGGTATCAGAGCCGCCAACGACATTGTCGACCAACATTGGTGCCTACACCAACGCATGCGGCCTAGCGCTTTACGCATTAGCGACGAAGAGGTATCTCGCCAAATAGCCATTCGAACTTGTCAGAGTGAAACCACCATTCGGAATGCAATCAATGCCTTGTGCCCTAATGATGGGATGCCAAGCAATCGGGATATCACAAGCCTGGGAAATCGATGCGAGAAAACTGTAAACAGTTTGATCGGCTTCCCTGGAAACAATGCTCAGTTCAATGAAGCATCCTTCGTTGCAAGTGCAGCAGCCACTTCCAAAGCTTCGAAACAACCAAGCAATCCTACACTCGAAGGACGTGAGGCTGGTCAACAAGCCATCCGTGATCTATGGGAAGGACGACGCTTCCGCTCGAACTGCCGCAGTCGTAATGTTAGAAACTTCAAGAGACAGGCCAATACGTTGATCGATAGGCAATTTCCTGAGAATACAGGCAGCTCTACCACACGTGCATTCAACCGAGCGGCACGTCGAGCAGCGGAGCGTGAGATTAGTTCTATCGAGAGTGAATGTAGTCCTAGGCCTACACCCCAACCAGATGGATTCGTAGATGGTCAGAATGCCATGCAACAGTGGTATAAGGATGAAGGGAATACTTGTGCCAACGCTTGGAGTGGTATTATCAATCCAGCAGCAAATGAGATTAAGAATAGTCAGTTTCCCATGCGTGGTAGCCGAACAACAAGGGCATTCAATCAAAATGCACGAGCAGGTATCGACCATGAAGTTAAGTCAATCCAGGAAAAGTGTTTCAGTGCTAATGATATGGATATGGCAGCAGCTGAAGAAGCTTCGTTTGTTGCCTCCCGGGGTGAATGTGAAAGAGATAGTGACTGTCCCGAGGGACATAGATGCAGGTTTAGTAGTACTAGTTTGTTACCAGTCACTGGAAGGTGCAGCTAATTGAGTCGGTTGACTGGGACAAAAAAAGATTTTGGTATTAGACGTTTAGAACTCATATGTTTTATATAGGGGATGGAAGGTTAAATACTTTATCAGCTTCACTTGTGCATCTATCAAACTATCTATTCTTCCTCCCACATATCGTCAGTGATACCAAATATATCCCGTAAAGTGAAGAGCATCTGGGCTTCACTCTGTTGAGATCTCATTTTAGGTGAATTGAAAAGGTCTTCAAGATATCTCTTCTTAAACCGATATGTTCCGCCACCAAATAAAGCATCATGCATTTCAATTGCTTTATTTGCATGGTGCCTAGCTCTTGCAAAATCACCCACTCGTAGACCTTTTGTCCTCATGGCAAGCTTTTGCCAATCACCATGAGAGTTTACCGAAGCACATAAGGCGGCTTGTACATGTAAGGATATAGTCGTTTCGTCCAAAGGAGGGAAGGTCTTTGTTGCAAAACCGATAGCCTTTACCCATTCTTCCAAGGCATTTTCCAAACCAAGCTTCTTATCTCCACGGTGTTTATTCGATCGTCCTAGTTGCTCGAGAGTTATTGCCTTCAGTATATGTAATTGATATCTGTCAGACTTGAACTCTTGTAACGGGTCGACTTTTTCAGATAGTAGCTCATTGATGTGTTCTAATCTTTGAGTGGGTAGCGTGGCCATGAGTTCACTTTGCATTTCACTATCAATTACTGGGTGGCATATTGACTCTTCTTCTTCCATATTATCGTCCTCCTTCTTTTGCTTCTTGCTCGGTCGTTCCTCTTCATCATCTCCATCATCGTCTTGCAACTCAAAATCCATATCCAACAGCGCTGTTCGTTTATCAGCACTCTCACCAAGAAACTCATGCTCAATATAACTAAAGCATAATTCATCTCCCTCCTTAACATCCCGATTAGTAACAAAGAACATTACATCACCAATACAATATCTTGATACATTGGGAGTACAGGAATGATTAAAGTAGGATATTTCTGGACCATATAATCCCGTTCCTGCCAAATTTACCATGCCACCATTTTGAACATCGGGGTATACAAACAGTTCTGAACATGTTTCGATACTCAAGACATTATATCTAATGATTAGTGGTAACCGTGTTGATATTTCATTGCATACCTCTTCAT
>Ga0214478_100173_pt1 | contig 36769 bp, 28 predicted proteins | sample M1_20Mar14CPVII9_2_FD_178001 | JGI IMG/M metagenome (GOLD analysis project Ga0214478, IMG submission 178001) | Marine eukaryotic communities from Monterey Bay, California, United States - M1_20Mar14CPVII9sort6BwellD7 | ecosystem: Environmental > Aquatic > Marine > Unclassified | place: USA... | reverse complement strand
TGTATGTATCTTATGTCTTATGCTAGGTATGTACTCTATCATACATACTCAAGAGAAGCTCTACTTTCTCTCATACACTCTCATTCGTGCTCGATCAACATCCATATCAAGCTCAACAAATACAATGATCTTTCTATTGGTAACATCTCTACCGCGCGGTGATGGTAGTATAAGCACTCAGCCATACAAAGTAAAATACACACAAGATATGAGCAAAATTAAAGATGATGGCTATAGTAGATGATGACAAAAGATTTGGCGGTATAGGACCAGCTTGGAGACATATGATAAGAATGTTGAAAGACCTGAAGGAGAAGATGTTCGGGAAAGTTATACACTTAGAGTTTATACAAAAGAACAACAGCAGCGATATCACATTGATAAATTCGGTAAACCAAAGAAGAAGGAAAGAATAGATGATGATGAGATTATCATACTTAAGATTGGCGGCTCGTCCATAACAAACAAAGCTCTGGAAGAAACATTAAATCAAGACGCATTAGATTGGTTTGCAAAGCTAGTGGCCGATTCAATTGATAGCAAGTACCTCTTGATTGATTATAGTGCAGACAAAGATGATAAAGCATCATTTCATACAAAAAAGAAGACAAAGTTCATATAGTACACGGTGCAGGCTCATTCGGTCATCATTCTGCTAAAATATATGGTCTACAGTGTGGAAAAGATGTCTACATTAGAGAAAAGAGCATGAATTATCTACATCAATTTGCAGCATTAAATGAAAGAGGTAGAAGATTGCAAATGCTAGGTTTGTGCCGGACGAGAGAATCAGTTCAAAAGCTCAACTCCGCTACAGTTAGTTGTCTCATTAAACATGGAGTTAATGCAGTAAGTATATCACCTGGTATATCATTACCTAATCTACGAGCCCATGGTGCAATAGATAATGATAGTAGTGCACGAGGTATGCAAGATTTATGTGCCTCAATCGAGCAAGCTCTTGATGCTGCCTGGTCTCGTGCCTGTCTTACATGGAGATGCTTGCCTACTATATGACAATACTCGTGCAGGAATCTTGGGAGGTGATACAATTGTAGAAGGATTGGCTACTGTATGGAATAAAGACAAATCGAGAAGAAGCAGAATATCGAAAGTAGTCTTTATTACAGATGTTGCCGGGATATACAGCTCAGACCCAAAGTCTAATGATGATGCTAAGCTGATTCGGTCTCTTAAAGTCGATAGGCAAAAGTAGATGTTATAATAACCAAATGTGGATCCACTTGTACCAGTCAACTTGTAAAAGGTGAATGGAATTCAATCTGGGATGTGAAAACAGGGACACTTCTGACACAACGACAATAAGAGAAACATTGCTTCTATATGATTAGCAAGGAGTCTATCCAGACCAAGCATGGAGCCAGTTTGGAGGAGAATCCACTTCCATCTCTTGTTCATTCTTGCTTTCAATCTTCATTTCAAATGGATCACTGAATAACAATCTTGCTAGTTCCTTTTTCTCTACCTCCACTATCCGCGGAGTACAGTCATTAAGACCATATCCAATTACTGTTGATGAAGTATCGTCAACCTTTTCAATAAACGAACTGACGAAATGGATTTGTGGACATGAGAATGTTTCATTATGCTGTGATAACTTTCGATTGATTGTCAGTATACTGTGTGGATTATAAACACCACCCTCGGTACCATCTTCACCAGCAAATCCTAAACAAAAGTAGCCAGACATGGCTCGTATGTTAAACGGAGGACGAGGTTCAAAGGCATAGAAGAAGGATACATAATGTGTATGCGGTATCATTTTCTTCTCGCCATCGGGTATATTTGTATCAGAATACCATCGTCTCCATATGACACTGGTATGTGCTACACCTACCAATAGGTAATCATTCTCACCCCAAGATTCATGTGCAAGTTGGATTTCATCACCCTCTGCAAGTGCTTCTTCTCGAGATAATGATACACAACATGCTCCGCCATGTCCAGCCTTGCGAAAGGCAGGCCGTGATCCTGGAAAGAAGTGTTCGTCGACAGTAAAGAAACTAGGCATTGGATCCATCTTACCCTCAATAAGTGGCCCGGTTACATCCTCTACAAATTGTTTATGTGTAGGATCAACCATTGAAGTATTCACAAGATGAGGCGGATTACCACCACCTTTCACTCTCCTCATCATTATAGGATCAACTGAAAAGTTCCGTCGTATACGTTTCTTAACAAACTTTCGTGGTATCATTTGTATATCATCTAGATATATCTGTTGTACTTGATGTATAGGGTTGATTTCTATTTCAGCAAATGTCAAGTCTGGTTCATTTGGGTGTGTTGTATTTGGTATTGAAAACAAGGCAAAGTTTTTACCTCGATCGCCACCACTCCAAATTGTATTAAATTGATGTAGCATTATCATTTCAAGGTTGTTACTACCATGTACTACATTAATTTTGAATTCACCCTCTGTTGCTTCTCTACTATGTTCCTTCGATCTTAAATCCAACTTGGTAACGACAGTAACATCAGCATTGGCATGTAAGTACAATTCATCATTTAATGTAAATAATCTATAATCCATAAATGTTGGTTCACCAAAGTATGTGGTGCCATATCCATCTTTTTGAAATCCTAACTGGGTTGCTATATCAACTACTATATCATAATCCTCTAAAATATTATATGATGTATCCAATAATGCCAATCCTAACAAGTTGGTAGCTGACATCATGGTATGATCCCATACTTTTTGATCAATTGTCTTCATTTGTTCTCGTTTGAAACAATTATTGGCAGGCGTGACACGAAGTGCAACAACATAGGCTGCATTATATGGTAAATATTCCTTCATTTTGTTTGGTATTGGTGTTAAGCCTGGATTATATTCAATGAATATTTCAACTTGCTTCGAATTTGTCGAGTTTACAAACTCTTGATACTTTTCTGTTAAGTAATTCTCAATATCATCAAATCGATTTGGTGGTATACGAAATTCTTGTGGTATAGATGGTAAGACTAATGTTGTTGGGTTGTGTATTTTGGGTGCGGCTTGATCAAATCTCCAATATTTAGTTAGATATCCTTTCTTCTTGTTATTGTTGTTTTGATCATCTGATAGCAAACCATCAGTACTCATTGACAACTCCTCGAAGTAATGTTTCCAACAAGTATCAGGATGACAAACCTTACATTCTGGATATTCATTAGCAACTATCCGTCCTGCATCAACTATTGATAATAACTCACCACCTCGTTCAGCAGTTTCTCGTTGTGAACTTCGTACTCTTCGTATTATTAAATCATAGCATGGTATACCATAACGAAACTGTTTTGATGTTGTATTACTTAATGAATGTGAACATCCACCACATAATGGACTTAGTATATAGGGTGGTTTTCGACAGTAATCTAAATTACGTTTCTTTGCTTCCAATATTGAAATCTTTTTATTTGTAACTTCCCATTGAATACGGTCATTACATGTTATATCTGTATCTTTCCATATACAACTTCCACAGAATTCAGATACATGTTGTTCATGTGGTTTAGTGCAATATAGGAGATTACTTCGTTGAGCATTTAGTAGTGAGGATGATTTACCATGTTCAACTTCCCATTTTGCACGTTCATTACATGTGTAGAGTGTATCTTTCCATATACATTCTCCACAGTAATTTATTAGGTCTGGATGTATTGGCTGTTCTTCTATGTTGTTGGTTTTAGCTATTACTGATTTGGACTGATGTATTGTATCTACATTGTGTCTAAGTGACTGTGATGATAAATCAGCCCTATCATCAGTTTCATCGTCATTAGGCCATCCATTTTCATCATTTTGTTTATTTTGTGGTCTATCTTCTTCCTCAAATGTTAGTAATATGAAATAAACAAAGATTAAATACATACATAGTAATATTGTTCCTAAACAGAATGGTTTTATTATTGTACGACGTTTCTTCTTTGTTGGAGTTTGCATCATCATCTTTTTTTTGCAATAGTATGGTTGTTTGTTGTAGGTATCTTTATTCTACTTTGCTTTGATTGACGCCTAGATATTAAGCACTCATTATTTATACCAGAAGAGCGTCAGCATATTGCAAAACCGATCAACCAGAGGATGAGTATGCAATGCAACATATCAATGCAATCCGCATATCATGCATTACATCTATGTTACTCATACTCTCATAATGACCCCGGTATCCTTTTAGGATACCAATGACAAAATCTTTTCAAAACAAATCATCTCAGCCTTCTCAGCCGTACAATTTCAATAGGCAAGCGCCACAACAATTACTCTCCAATATGTCTAATAGATCATTCAATAGTATACTGGTAACACTCCTTGTTGCCGCTGCCGCTGCGGAGCTCAAGGTTGAAGTTTACGACGGACCAAAAGGTATGAAAGTTTTGTTCACGTGCTCGTCATTTTTTTTACACAATTACTAAAGAGTCTTGTCTTTGTTTCTATACTACCTCTTGCCATGATTATACCATAGAGTGCGATGATTCACAAAAGGTCAAAAAGGGTAACTATCTGTCAATGCATTATACTGGGTGAGTTGTAACAAAAGTTGATCAGTATATATGATATATTGCAACACATGATATTATGTACATATTATGTGTGATATGAATCCAATCTCTTACAATTCGTCTATTCACACCTATTATACAAAGTACCATTGATCAATCATCAGCAACCGGAGAGAAGGGATCAAAGTTTGACAGTTCACGTGATAGGTATGTTTGAATCGGTTAGTCTCTGATATATTAACATATGCGATCCGTAAGACATGCATATTGTACAAATATATGAGTGAGACACCAGTAGTACTTAGATTCGAGCTGTATTGAATGTATTGTGCATGGTAATCCTCGGTCTAATCCCTTACTTTCTTTCCATATTCTTCGTATGCACTTAATAATTAAGAGGACAGACTTTTGATGTTAAGATTGGTACAGGGCGTAAGTTATTCTAAGTTATTGCTGGTTATGTCGGACTAAGTAAACTCATATACAGTTAACTCAATTCACACATAACAAACACAAATCAAATGCACATATCAATTATTAATAGAGGTAATTAAGGGTTGGGATGAAGGAATTGTAGGATTGTGTTTAGGTGAGTGGATGGGTAATTTATTGATGCATATTTACAAATAATATCTGATTCTACAGCAACTTTATTATATTATATTTGCAGGAGCAAAAGCTAATCTAATCATTCCACCCGAGGTGAGTTATTCATTAACTTAATGTTTTATACATATATTAATACTTCTAACAGATTTCAATCACTGATATATAATAGATGGGATATGGTGAACAAGGAGCCGGCGGCGCAATTCCCGGCGGTGCCACCTTACACTTTGATGTTGAAGTAGTTTCGATTAATGAAGATGCCCCACCCGAACCCAATATATTTGCAGATATTGATACAAACAAAGATAATAAACTTGATAAGGATGAAGTGGCTGCATACTTTAAAGGAATGGGTCAAGATGTTGTTCCCCCAGAACTGTGGGAAAGAGAAGATGCTGATAAAGACGGCTTCATTAGCTGGACTGAGTTTAGTGGACCCAAAGGGGATGTGTGAGTTTTATGGTGTGTATAATATCATATGATATTCAATGTTGCTCATGGATCATTTCATTTCACCACTGAATGATAATGATAGCAATCCAATGGGGGATGAACTTTAAGTTCTGTGTACTAGTGGAAGGAGGATACCAACAATAGAAACTTTTATCTATGGTCAATATGTTGATATGGATGAAAATGTACTAAACGCCACTGACGAACAGCTGATAATTCCATCATCACTACAGAGCATAGGTATAATAATCACTATTGCTTCCTCCGTTTTAAGGTTACCATAGTCATTTGGGTTAACTTTTTAGTCTTAGGATACCACCTTTAAGAAACTCATTCTATCTCTTGAACTGCCCAACAATCCCCTGCCTCTCTACTGCCAGAGGCTTGCTTTATATCAATCACTAGAACATCATGTGGGATGGCATCACTTTTGATAAAACAATTTCTTACTGAAGAGTCAGTAACTAGTTGAAGTATTGGAGTTGAGTTGATGGGCATAAACTGCTTGGCACTTGATCGTTTCTCCTGTCAATTGCAAAAGTGAAACAAAAGCAACACACGATCAGTTGGAGAGTTTCACCGCATTGCATCAACTCAACGCTACATAGGCCTATACAAGATAGTAATCGTAGTACTTCATAATATATTCTCCGAACCAACAACTATACAACTAAGTAATCATCAACAAACTAACTCGTCGATTGAACCAAGCAACACAACGATGGAAATGACTATGGAGAAGGATGATAGTGATAAGAAGGTAGTACGCTTCTCCGAGATGAGCACAATGGTTGCAATACCACACTCAGGACGATCATGGTATAGTAACGCTGAGAATAGTTTGTTCAGGGAGCTATTCGCTCGTTCAGTAGATGATCTGAGAATTAGAGTTTCACGAGGAGAAGTCGGCTGTGAGATAGTAGGCCTTGAGAAGCATTTGACAAGAGATGTGAGTTATCATCAACATCTGTTGATTAGAATTTTCATTGTGTATAATCATCATATGTCGCAATAGAACTAATAAATGATATGCTCATATTCACTTTTCTATTATCAAACACAGCTATCCAAAGAGTATCATGAAAGAAGGCAGATAAGAACAAAGGCAGTTATCAAGAAGCAGCAACGATATGGAAAAGTAGGGAGTAAAAAATGGAAGAAAGGGAGCGAGACAGATGCTAATACCGGTATAAGCAAGTTCTTCAATCAAAGGGACATTCTTGATAGAGCATACCTCTCACAACTTGCCCATGACCAATCAAAATGGGCTATGAATAATGCAAGAATATCGGCCTTACTGCTCGAGAGAGATTTGAATCAATGTACATAAGATATGAGAAAGAAGTTACTTGTCGTTAATCGAGATCTGTATAGTATGAAAGAGTCTATATGTTTTAAGTTTGTCTTGAGCCGTATCGTTTAGAACGAGACTGGTATATTATGCATTGTTACAGTTGTTGCTATAGGTATAAAGTTATAATCATATGTAAATACCCTAGTACTTAAAGTTATTCATTATCTATCTCTTCTCTATTCCAAACTGTACAATATACAATGTTTCTAACATCAATTGGAGACCCAAGCTTCATGGCCACATACGCCATGCACACAAAGGCAAGGTATTATTTGGTTCCTCGAGCTTGATACCTTCTCGTCCATTGTCCAATCCATTACTAGCCTTGGCAACACCAAACGAAGTGACGCCTCCTACTAACGCCCCAGAAGTAGCGGCTGCTGCTGTCAGACTTGTTCCCAATCCAACAGCACCAATAGATTGAAGAGTTGCAACGGTTCCACCAGCCGCAACGCCTCCTCCCAATGCTATCGCTTCCACAGACATCATTCCTGCAGCCATTGAACCTGCCACGATACCACCTGCTCCAAAACCCATACCTCCGATTACACCCATGGCAGCAAAAGGCATTGCAACTGATAGCCCGATTGTTGTAGCTCCAATACTTACAATCTGCTTACCACTAATTGTATTTGGCATGATAGGTTCAAGGTTCCAAGTCTTCCAGCCACCGTTAGCTTTAGCTGTGCAGGGATAATTATTGTTATTCAATGATAATCTGTGACCATGTTCAGCCGATTGGATGAAGACTCCACCACAATATGAAGACGAGCCAATAGACCAATGGTGTGGCGATTCACTAACGACTAGCTTACCATCCTCTGACGTGCTGAGATACTTCTCATGCTCTACTGAACGGATAGTAAAGTTACCAGCTGTACTATTTGTTGGTTCTACAATCCACTTCTCCCATGACTTACGATTCTTATGAGAAACAAGTGTAAGTTCTTTTGTGCATGACAATCTTGTATCATCAGTTGTGGCAGAGGTAAGGAAGAATTGATTACGATGAGCCGGCTGGAGATGCCATGAAGTGTCTTCATCCTTATCCATAGTATAAAGATCCTGCCCACTAAATGCAAGGGATCTGCCATGCTCAACTGATTGAATTCTTACACCATGACCAGGGTGAAGAGATATCCGCCACTTCTCCCAACTCCCTTCCTTGTTTTCGGTCGTGTATACTCTTCCATCTCCATCGGAACATAATACCTTCTGATCATGAGTCCAAGAAGTTATGATAAAGTCCCCGCTATCATCTTTAATGAATCTCCAAACCTCACATCCTTTCCATTTACCATCCATCCAAATGTGACCAAAGATGTTACAGCTCAAACGACGATCGTAGTTTGGGTGGGAGATGAAACAAAGTTCATGTCCAGATGTCGCCTCAATACTAGGGAGGCAAAACGAGAGCTGCATTATATTTCTGATTATTGACGTTGATGCTCTTATTATGAGGATCTGGTGTGTCAGTTGAGACGTGAAGAATATTGTGAAATTTTCAGTCATGTTGTCACGTGAACTTTCACATTTAAAAAGACAAGATTAGTTAGATTGTTCCTTTGGTTTAACAATTGTAATCATTTTACACAAGTTACACACCTGTTCTCTATTCATTATAAAGTGTATACATTCAACCATTATTATACACAATTCGTTACTTCTTTCTCCAGAGATGAACAATCGCGGCACCATTTGCAATTAACAATAGAGCAATAACACAGTATAGGAAAATCTTGTTTTTTAATGCCCGATATGCCCTGCAATATAAAGGAGTTGAATAGTCGAAATAGAAAGTTAGCAGAAAGAACAGACACAAAGCAATCATAAGATGTACTTGCACATACACCTCCAGTCATAGACAGAAAAGATAAACATCTTACATTTGTTTCATAATAGCTCTAGCCTGTTCAGTATTTTCAATAGACTGTAATATCAACCCTCCACTTCGTTCAATCTGTTCACGTTGTCGTCCCATAGTTTCTAGTGTTGATGCACCAATCTGTTCCGATTCGGCACATAACATTTGTGTTTGTAATAATAAATGTTGTGAATCATGAATCATTTGTTCTGATGCTGTTAATGGTGTTATTAAATCATTATTACTACCAAATCCATCTTCTAAATCTGATATGACTGAATTATCTCCTCCTCCCATCATTGATGGTGGAGCATAGTTATTTGTTCTTCTTGTATTATTACCAAATAGATAATTCTCATTAACACTAGTACTAACTGGTGTATATTGCTGCTGCTGTTGACCTCCACCTCCATTGCGTTTAAACACCGATGATAAACTACTTTTACTACTACTCTTTCTACTTTTAATTTCATCTTCTAACGGTCCAATATCACGTTCTAACTTACGCTTAGCCTCGGTTGCTTTGAAGGGATCACCCTCAATTTCGGCAAGTCCCTGCATTGCGTGTATACATTGTTTAGCATTCGTAAGTGCTTCTTCGCATGATGATATGTTAGATTGTGTATTGTTGGTTTGTTGTGATGTTGTTGTTGATTGAGCTAGGAAGGACCGTATCTTTGATAAATGAGTATTGTAATCCTAATTTAGTAATAGAATGGAGATAACATGCAAGATCACGAGATGAGATAAATTTAACAGAGTAGTGAATGTTATAGATGCGTAAAACTGAACATATGATATGGAAGTCTAGCTTTACCCTCGAGTTTATGAATATAATAATATATATCAACACAGTCTTGCACTATTACCCCATATTAAACACACAGAACTTCATATTGCAATTATTTGAATTGCAATGTCGGCCCCGGATACCTGATACGAAAAACTCACCTGCTCAAAGTCAGAATATGATTGAGACGATGCCATTGTGCCTTATGTACCTAAGACGCCGCTGTTTATGAGAGAGATTGCACGGCTCTACGATATCTGATATCTGTTTGTTTCCTTTAGAAATTAATTGAGAATTAGGTAATCTGAGTTTATCCCTCGGGAGTATAAAGCCCAGGTGCACCTTCGTCACGGGACAATCCCAGGGGGTTATTCAGATCATTATCATTTTTCATTTTTCCAAGATCGATAATCGAAGATGATGATGACGAATGCTATTGCAAATCAATAGCTAATCAATATGAGCAATCCACGCAAGCGTACAATAAGTCAAACCAGTGATGGCGTCGGTGATAGCCTACCTCATCAGGTTAGCTATCTAGACGGTTGCAATGGCGGTCTGAGAAAACGTCGTGTAGATAACAACAATTCGGAGAGGGAAGAAGAAGAACATAATGTGAACACGTCTGATACCTCTAATGTTATTGCAAATCAACAACAGCAGTCGGTAGTTCCACTCTCAATGCAAATGATGAGACCATTCTGGGCATTCTCACATTGCACCGATATAAATTGTATTGATCCGAGATATCACAGTCATAGTAGTTTTAATTTCAATGAAGACTTCTTCATGGGCAATGTTAGAAGAGATATGAAAAGAGGCGATATTAATGGCAGTAGTACATTGCAAAGAGGTGTTAGGAATATATCAATGGCGTCTGATATGAATACTGCAGTTTCAATGGTTGAGAGTGCCATTAATGCTAATATCTCTCCCAAAAATTCTGATACCGAGAAGAAGAAAAAGAGTGAAGCATCAGAAGACGCAAAAGATAACGGGACAATGGTATCATTTAAACGTGCAACAGCAAATAATACAAAGCAATCTTCCTATTTGAATAGCTCACCAGCTGGTTCGTCATTCTCTGAAGCTACTACAACAAGTCGTAATGAGTTACCCCCTGTACCGTCCATGTCAACTAACAACAATTCCAACACCCTTGCCAACATCAACAATGCTGTGTCAATTGAACAAATCTTAAATGAATATACAGCAGCATGTACAATATTCGGAATACAAAATCGTATAAATCCCGGAGTGCTCACGACACTACGTTTCTCACTACCAACATTACGTGTCTCGGGTAATTTCTTTGATGCTGACATGCTAGCTCTAACAGAAATATTGATTAAACATTGCAATGATACCTTAAAGTATATTAAACGATTAGACTTTACCTTGGCTTCGAAGGAAGGTAAAGATCGAGGTACAGGTGGTGTCAATTCCGGTGGAGGGAGTGGTAAGAAAGGTATCCGAAGCCACGGAGCGTATGCATTGTCTAAGGTATTATCAATAAGTCAATATATCGAGGAAGTCTATTTAAATGGGAATAGAATAGGTCCGTATGGTTCATCGGCAATTTTTCAAGCAGTGTCACAGAACTCAACTCTTAAGAAGTTGTTAATGAGAGGGTGCCGTATTGGTGAAAAGGGAGCGTTGGTATTTGCCAAGGAAGTTTGTGGTGAGACAAGTATTAGTGGATTGATAGAAGTTGATTTGAGTGCATGTAGGATTGGATTTGTCGGTTGTTATGCAATTGAAGATGCACTAAAGGATCGATTGAAAAGTAGGAATGCAAGTCCATATCAATGGGAGGATACTTCTAATGGTGATAAGAATGTGTTGGCAAAGAAGGATATGATGATTGACTTGGAAGGAAATCTGATATTTCAAGAGGTGAGTTATTCTGTTATTGTATGACTTGATTGTACCCAATACAATCTCAACCCAACTTCTTGTTGTGCATATCTTAAACTTATAGGTTATGAACTGTGTGACACATGGCCTTGGTATCCTGTTCGGTATCATAGGAACCTATGCTCTAACCAAGCAAGTACAGCACCTACCTCCTCACTACAGAGTCAGCTGTGCCATCTACTCTGCGTCGGTTATAGTTCTATACACCAGCTCAACATTATACCACAGTTTCTTTGCATTGAAAACGACCAAGTTTATATTCAAGGTCTTTGATCGGTGTGCAATCTACTTGCTAATTGCTGGAAGTTATACTCCATTCCTTATGATTGCTCTACACCACGAACCGAGGTGGTCTCTTCATCTCTTGCTCTTCATTTGGACTTGTGCAATTTCTGGTATCCTCGTCGAAGCATTCTTCCATATCCTTTATCACATGTATCCATTTTCCGAAGAAGACTCCCAACTAGTCGTTTCTTCCTATATTTAGGTTTCGTACTATCTCTAATTCAAATACGTGCAAACAAAAGGAGTGTTATTAGTTATTATTGCAATTTACTTTACAACCTTACTATAAAATAAATAAAATGAAATTATTCGGAATTGTTAACCAATATGCATATCTGAGTAGTGTAGGATCAGATGGTGGCGGAGGTAGTGCTTTGGGTAACCTTAAGACAGAAGGTGATGTTGCCCCTGATCCACCAATCAGTTTTAAAAATGCAGTTAACTTACCAATTCCTATTGACGCATCAACAGTTTGGGTTGGTTTAGCACGTTCATCGCCTAATACCACAAATGGGTCTTCTCAAAGTTTGAAAATCAGTATGGCTCGTGTTTTATATGAAGGCAGAAGCGGTGGTGGCAAAGGTAGTGTTCATGAATATCCTGCTAGATATACCAGCATAGTGACATCACGTCACAAACCACTTGAGTGTGAGGGATTGTTAGCTTGCCTTCATATGTTAAAGACAAATCCTCATCTCAAAGGGAAGAATGTTGTGCTTGCTTTGATAAATACTGTACGAATTGCTGAGGGTGTGGAACATTATATTGGGTTTAAACTTCGGGTAGGTGAAATTAGTGCACAGCGCACTGATATCCCTAGTATTAAAGTATTCCCTTTGGATGCGGTACATTTGGATGATGAAGAATTCCACCGTATTGTACATAAGAGAATTAGCAAATTGAAGGATGTGAAGAAGAATTGTGGAACCAGAAATGATGTTACCAAAGCACTGAATGATGATCGTACCGATGAAGAGGTAGAACAGCAATATGAGATTGATGAAAAAGCAAAACAATTTAGGGATGAATTAGATGATAATGATAGGGGACATATTCGTGAGGCATCCGGATTAACTTCATTTCCTGATGATCTTCAGAAGGAGTTTGTTCCATTTACCAACGATATGAATGGAGAGGATGGTTTAATCAATGTTAGTGAAGAAGAAATTCCTACAAAGGTTGAAGAAATCTTAGCCAAGCATGGAGGGAAGGGATTACCAACTTCGCACAATAGTATTCGCGCACTTGGTTACAGTCGGTCGAGTCTTAGTAGTGATTCTGAGGCTCAAACTTTCCGAGAGGTAGGATTTCATGTTATTGGCCCTTTAGCAACAGGTGATGATTTGGAAGAAGGTGTGGAAGGAGGAGATAGTAATGCATGGGAACGCATCCCTTTGTCACAGTGGGCGTTCATAGCTGCTGCTGCTGATAAAAAGGGAGCAGGGGTTGCAAGCACCCCTGTATTTTATGATAAAGCAGTATCAAGGTCGAAAAACGTCTCAAAGTTTCCCGACGAATTGTTGAAATGTCTTTTCCTTATGGTGAGGCTAAAAAAGACGAACATACCATTGATTGTGAAACAACTCAACCGTTTTGTCACAGGCGAGAGGCCTGTTGTTTGTAAGAGTGTAATTGAATTCTGTCGTCAAATTGGAAATGAATTGGTTGTTGCCCATGATATTGGATATAAACCTACCGATATGATGAACACTGAAAGTAGTCGTATATTGGAAATCAAATTAATCTGGAGTGAGTTTCACTCGGATAAAGAAGATTTAATACAACGACTTCCATTGAATAAACAGGAGGAGCATAACATGTATGCAAGGTTGGAACGGACACCCATTGGTAAATTACAATCAATGAAGGAATATAAAGAAGCATTATTGCAGGTACTGAAGGGATAGATATTAGTATTAGTAGTGAGGGGGTACTAGAGTGTTGGATGGGTATAACTTTTCTATACAATGTTTGAGAATACTACGTAGATAATATAACCAACCAATTAACTTCAACAATAACAATTCTATTCTCCTTTATCCTTCTTCTTACACTGGGCCATTTACTTATACTTTGTAACCCAACTTCTTTCTCTTCTTGTTTGCACTGCGTCCCCTCTTCTTCATTGGGGGCGATTCAATATCTGGCATTACCTCATCATCACTGTCAAGAATAGATTTGTTCTTTCTTGAGGTAGAAGAACGCCGGTAATGGATCTTCTCGTTATCAGAATCGTCCGAATCACCAAATGCCACAGACGACTGGGTAAAGTTGGATGAATTCTCATTGGGAAACGGCTTCTTGCGAAGAAGAGGTGATGCTGTAGCATCTTCAACAGATGACGACATGCGAGTAGCTGAAGCAAAGCGAAATGACTCGATCTTGCGGGAGGTACCAGTAGAAGTCATAGGCTTTGTAGACATAGACTCCATCTTCATAGTGGACGAATTCTCATTGGGTAATGTCTCACTTACGTCTTTATCAAAAGCAAAGCGAAATGACTCGATCTTGCGGGAGGTACCAGTAGAAACAACAGTCATAGGCTTTGTGGACGTAGACTCCATCTTCATAGTGGACATACCCGACTCACTGCAACTATCAGATGTTATGGAACAATCATCATCAGAGTCATCACCCTCGAGCGCTGTCTTCTTGGCAGCAGCCTTCTCAGCAGCAATTGCTATGTTGATCGACTTCTGCAACAATCTCCTTTCCTCATCAAGTCCTGGTCCATAATCGGTGTTTGGATCCACTGGAATCATCATCTTCTTTTGTTGTTCAATGGCTACTAAAAGTAGTCGTTCAATTGGAATACCATCGAATACATTTGCGCCTTTTTTGGATGATAGTTCTTCTCTCACCATCTTAAGCCTGTGAAGCTCGGTCTGATTCTCCTCCAGACTCATGTCATGGTTGTCCTCGAATTCAACAACGGCTTTGTGTGATGCTACTGCTTCCTCTACCTTTCTATTAGCTTGTCTCTGATTACTCGCTTTTGTAGATGCATTGTAAATTGAGTCCAATGCATCAGAACAGTCGACTAGTGCAGCAGCCTTGCCAGTTTGATGAGCAATGGCAGCATCTGCTGCTAGAAAGAACTTCTCAAACTGTGGTGCCGCGGTAGCAATCATATCTCTCTTCATTCTTGAGTTGTTTCCCTGTGGAATCTTTATTTTATATTGCCTCTCTTTAGCCGAAATGCTTGCATCACCTAGGATTCTAGCCTGCTTTTCAACATAAGTATCCCATTTGCCCAATCTCGTTGTATTAAAGGCAACATTGTTGGCAGATAGCCGTGCCTCAAATGCTTGCGGAAGATTTTGCGCAGTATCCAAAGAAAACAAGTCTAACATTAGTTGTTTCAACAAATTACCTACATCAACCTGGTCACTTGGTAAGTCAGGACTGTGAATCAAAGTATTGAAACGTTGTAGCAAAGCAGCACGCTGGTTTTTTTGTTGGTGTGATAATCCAGTCATGGTGATTGATCAACTCTGAGGTGAAATAATAAATATAATAAATTGTTAGAAATTAATTCTTTCGTTCTGTCTTTCAATATATAATTTAACAAACTCACCAAATAATACAACGGACCGGCGTGCGTGGATATATCAATAATAATAAACTTGGCTGCGTGTGGATTTATTGTTGGATGACGACTTGTTGGAGAGTGTCATTTTGAGTCGCACATGAAAAAGATACCTACATACCTACACAAAGTTGCACGACAGCGTACAACATCCGCCATTTGCATTCTTCCAAACATGGAAGCACAAGAGTAAATTTTCATTGTCAATGTATCTTGGCATGGGTTGGAGTTGCCTAACTTGTATGTCTGACATGATTGAAGTGTTGCCAAATAGTGCACTAGCGTTGATAGTTGCCGGGGGTTTGGCTTATACTGGAGGAGTGCCGTTCTTTGTTCGGAATAACAACTTGGATCATTCACTGTGGCATCTCTTTGTCCTTGCTGGCTCAATCTTTCATTGGTTGGCTGTATATTGGTATGTAGCAATTCCGAAGGAAGTTGATGCTACTGGCTACTCTGCAGGTGTTTGGCAGAACAATAATTGTACATGATGTAAAGATACTTAGCTCAACTTGTAAAAATCGTATCAATTATCTCAATTATCTTCTGCGGCATTATCAAAGCCCGTATTCTCCTCGACACTACTAGCAAAGGCCGTCCTGCCTGTAGCCTCGATTAGAGATTGCTCATACAATAGCCGTTCCAACTTTTCGACAGACTTACTAACCATGCCGACTTTCTTGCTAATATTCTTCGGGAGTCTCCCGAGCATTTTCAACGTCATGTAGATCGATTTATTAGCCTCAAGGCACATCTTCACGCCCTCCTTGTCCCTTGCTGTACCTCTAGCAACTGCATACCTTCCGATCTCCCCCGTCAGATCACACAAGCCACCTAAATAGTCTTCGGTTGAGATCTGATTTAGTTTGAAGTCATCAGGGAGAAGAATCTTTCCCACAGCCTTGTCCATCATTTTGGCTTCATTTCCTTCATCATCTCCATGCAACCAGGTGTAGAATAGTTTACCCTCAACATACTCTTCCAGAACGCCCGAGAAAGAACCATATCGAAGAGCTGGTTCCTGTTTCAGGATTGGTATTAGATCATTCTTAATACACTTCTCACAATCATTCAATAGCTTCGATGCCTTCGCTGCATCTCCCCTATGCATGGCAAAGATTGATTGTTTTGCTGCCTTCTGGCCATCACGACATTGCTTGATCAAACTCTCCCTTAGTTTGTCTCTGTGATCCAATCTTTCTCGGAGAGCTGTAATCTCCTCCGATGGCAGAATACCCGATGATGATTTATCCTCATCAACTTTAATCTTCTTTGCAGGAGGTTCACCCTCTTCCCCAACCAAACTCTTATGTCCGCCAACTGCACCTGCAACCGATAACTCATACAAAACAGTCTCAAGAGTCTTCAATGCATACTTTGTACTGTCATACTTACGACGTAATGGTCCATTTCTGAAGTCAAATTGTAATAACTCCTCCAAAATCAATGACACCACGTCCCTTGCCTTTTTAATAAATGGCACAGCTGTGGCATCATCCACTGCATTAGATGCCCGAGTAACTCCATACTTTGATAGATCATGACACAATCCGATACACGCACCACCGAGATACTCCTCGTCGGTCAAAATATTTCTGTGATGATCTTCTTCAGTTGTAAAGCATTCTGCGTTAGGAGACAAGAGCTTTTCTTCTGCCAGAAAGTGATGGAATGCTTTGTACTGATAGTTATGAGGTGATGATCATATGAAAGTGAAGATGAGATGAGAATGGAGATTGGTACAACCGAATTATATGTTCATATCACACGTTCATTTCACATGTTCATATCATAAGTATGTCCAGTCATATTAAGCAATAAATGTAACTCACCCGAGCATAATCTTCCATCTTGTTACTAAGTCCTCCAAGTCGAGGAGCTCTATCGTGTACCTTGATTACTTTTCCATCACCATTCTCATGAACGATATTGTTATACATATCAGTACATGAAACTGTATCTTTCACAAGTTTATCAAGCACCTCATCGGCAGTAGATTGAGAATCCAAATCACCGCTATCATATGCAAAATTACTCCGTACTAATGCCGAATTAATCTCCCATGATCGTTCACTAGCCTTACGATATCTATCATCCTCGAGTTTAATCGTTTCCTGAAGTTGACTGGTTAGTTGTTGCCAAAGTTGTTGTTGATGAGTGCTCATATTTCTTTGTGTATTCGTTGCCGGGAGCACTAATGCAGATCGTCGTTTAACAGCCGGCCGTAGTTGATATGAATGACCCACAAAGTCTACCAATAGCGTACGATAGCGCATATGAATCAATCAGCATTTTGTTGGATGCCGAAAAAAGATATCGTATTTAGGATACCATACCGATTTTGTGGATTGATGATGATTGAGTGGATTGCAAATAGCTATGTACATAATATTATATAACAACCTTGCAACGATGAAGTGGATCATCTACTTCTTTATAATATCAATATCTTTGTCGGTAGTTAATGGATTTGTTCCTCGGCGGCATCTCATCTTTGAAAGAAGACTAGTGAATAATTTTGTATATTATAAACATACCTTGACTACTACTATTGGAAAAAGACTGTATGCAGCACCTGATGGTTTACAGTGGTTTGTTAAAACTGAACAATTTAGTAAACCATTTCCAGAAGTGAAACCTCATTTAGAAGCACATAGAGTATGGGTAAGAAAAATAAGAGAGAGCAATCCACAAACTATCGCAAGTGGATATAGAGTAGATGAGAATGATAGACCAGGAGGCGGAGGATTGATGATATTTGCAGCTAAAGACTACGAAACTGCCGAGAAGCTGGTTAGAAATGACCCATTAGTTGCAAATGAATGTGTAGATTGGCAACTGAACAAATGGATAGCCGAGACGGGAGATATAAGTATAGAGTAGAGAAACTATGGGTTATTGGATAGGATATGGACTCGTGGACAACACACAAAGGATCAATGGTGTGATATATGGGTTAACAAGGATTATATATATATATATATATATAATATATATATATATATGCATTCTATCTTTACCCCGAACTCTTTACAAATGCACGGAAGACTAAAGCTCCTTTCTTCTCTATTGCTTTCAAATGTTCAACCAATTCGTTATCGGTATCTAATGTAGATATATCTCTTATCTTGCTGTCAATAATATACCAGGATGAATCATTTGTATCTTCTTTTCCCTTATTGGTATCATCATTCTTCTCAGAGGTTCTTATTTGTTGATACTGTACCCCTGTAATTGCATACCAATGTTGACCAATACCACAAAAGTTCTTTACAACTGGGATATGACTTCCTATCCGACTTAATACTGACAATGCACTTCTTTGATTCTCTTCCTTTTCATATATTACAAATCCAAGAAGGCATTTGTTGCATGATTTTGATGTTGGGGTATCGTCATTATGATCTCTGGTATCCTTCTCATTGATATCATTATATAATGTTGTAATATCAATCTCATCTGATACACGATAAAACTCCAACTCAACATCTCTACGCTTTAATGCTTCTTTTATGACATCTAATGAATAATTGCCAAAGTAAGGCGACCCATATGGACTCCTAATTTGTTGCATCAAAGATAAGTTGTTGAGTTTTGTTGCTTTTGATTGTCTAATAGTACTCGTCTCTTTGTTAATCGATATGTCCGATACGAGTGTAGACTCATCTCCGGACATTAACATTTGCTCTCGTATTGTTAACTCTTTTGCAATGTTGTCAAACTCTTCTTTTGTTGCAGCTTTCCATATAATGTTTTGTTTTGCATAATTTGTTGTGTCTATCCCTGCACTTTCATGTGGAGTCATATCAACTGAAGGAGAATTTATATCATCATCACTACTTTGTATGATCTGACGTATTATTCTACCATGACAAGCCCACTCATGTATTACTTTGTTTGTTTGTTTGCAACCATTCGTAACTTCATCATTGGTATCTTCTTTGCAAATTGAATCACTAATACCACAAGAATCATAATCCAAATCGGCAGGGAGTTGCAATAGATTATTCACTGTATGAATGGCACACAATTGCCGTACTTGCTCTTCGTGTATCATAGTAGAATTGGCACAGTTAGAGTTGAGAGTTGTGAAGTGAATTTCGAATTGGCTCCAGGGAAGTCGGTTGCCTCGCCAAAAAAGACTCATTATTTTTGTGCACTCTCCCTCCTATTACGACGGCAATTCATCCATCTATCACCATATGTAGCTTCATAATACTGCTAGGAGTATCTCTTATCGGTATCACATATGGCTTTACAGGTTTCAAGATACCAACACAGTATCGTCGAACAACAGCATCATCAATAACAAGGATATTTGGTGGCGACAATGATCAAACATCAACTACAATTAAACAAATCAATAAGGAAGAAATGGCCGATATCATTTCACTATTGGAGAGAGGGGAAAACGGGGATAGTTTTGTTGTTATTGATGTTAGGGGACAAGATGAAATTATGATGGGCACAGGTCTATGTCAGAAAAAGTTAATATACTACCACTTCCAGAATTAAGTATGATGGGTGCATTTGATCTGGACGAAAAGTTGTTTGAGGGACAATTTAACTTTCCAAAACCAAGTATGGAAGATGATACACTTGTCTTTACATGTAAGATGGGTGGACGTAGTCAACAGGCGGCACAGATTGCACAACAATCAGGATATAAGAAGATTATCAATTATATAGGAGGGGCGGACTATTGGTTTGGAGGGGAGTTTGTCTACACGTAGATAACACTTAAAGGAGTGGTATTCTAAGTTGATTGACTGAAATAGTTATATCAGAGGAAGATTAATAGCACAAAGTATGAATACTAAATACCCTAACCTTACTTTTAAACAACAAAAGAGATTCAATTTTACCTTCTACTACTATACCCCTTGCCTAATACTCTACTTATTTCTACTAATGCACTTTTAATCATATCCGATAATGCTAATTCCCCCCAACGAATTAATTCATTCAGTTGATACATGCAATGTTGACAGCATCAGGAATTACAAATTGATAACTTCCCGAGACTGTACTGCTTAAGCATTCATTATTTGGTAAATCCTCATCTGTAGCAATAGGATCGCCTTGACACTCTGGAAATATACTTCATCAGAGATTTCTCCAGTAGAACGGTTGATGGAAGTTATCCTGACAGAGAGAATATTGCCAGAAGGAACAAAGAAACTTGCGCACAAACCAACTGGATGTGCATACAGATTGCCTCCATTGTCATAGTAACAACTTGACAATCTAGTTATACCAAATTGAGAATACTTTCCACTCTTCACCTTGATAGGATCACAGAAATATCTATAATTGGCCTCGGGAGTATCAGGTTCGGCGTCTGGATTAATATAGTATCCGGTAAAGTTGGATCTCGTATCGAGTGTTGTACATGAATCATCTGAATAATGTAATACAGAAGCGATGGGTATTTGTTCTTCTCGTCCGCTGCAAACCTTTCCAGAGTTGCCTATGCCGTCTAACCATGGAACCTTCTTCTTCGTATTCTTGAGCCCTCGTAGATTCCAATCTTCGGTTAGCTCGATGGCGGCCACAGACGTGAGGAGAAGTATTAGACAGTAGACTTTCATAATGTAGAGCTGTGTATTGGTGATATCTTTGAGCAAATCGATTACAATGATTAACAACTGAACATCCTTACTAATTATGTATTACCTCCGCAACTCTTCACACACCCAATAACTAGTTCAAATCTCTCAATACTGCCCTGGAGATTGGCGGTAATCGTCCAATAAAATAAAAGAATGCCGACCTAACACCGACACTCCGCACGATGGCATTTTTTCCTGAAGATCAACTACAAAGGTAACTATTATCTTTTGTTACAGTACTATCCTCTTATATTCTCATGGTATCCTAATTAAATCTCGCACACAAGATATGATCATTGGCGGCTTCGTCGTACTAGCAATGATCTTCGGCTTGATGTACTATCTTCTTCCAACTAATACACTACTCTCACTATTATATCACCTTACTAACTGATATCGTGTGCAGTAAAGCGAAAGAGCTAACGATATAGATACTCGTAACGATATATCGATTGCAACCTAACTATCGACACAAGATGGCACAACAATCCTCAGTAGTGGCATCGATTGCTGCAACGCCGCCAGGAGTATATGTTGATAAACAAACCTCTCTCCTTCTAGCACCGCCAACAGAGTCTTTACCTTCTCGAGCAACAGCAATGTCTATTAATACTAACAATATAAACACTCCTCCATCTTGTCAATATCAAAATGAATATCTAGAAGAGGATATGAATACATTATTAAGTGATTGGATGGAGTATGATATGCAGGGTAGTAGTAGTAATTCTATATCGGATGGAGATAGTGTCGACAATGTTGAGGGTGAGCGCAACACTGATACTCCCAAGTCTACTACTGCAAACGAATCTACACCAACTCCGCCACAAAAAGACAACAAGAAGGATACTACTAAGAAGAAGAAGAAGAAAAAGATAAGATTGCAATGGCGTCCACCTGGTATGCAAAAGCCCAAGAAGTCAAGAGCTCGTACACGAAGTGCCTCGCCTCTTCCTAAAGGTTCTTCATCTACTTCAAGGAATAGTAAACGAGATTCTGCACCAAGTAAAAGTCGCTTGCCGCCCTCGTCATCTTTAACCAAGTCATCATCATCACTCCGAAGTAACAAACGCAACAACTCTACCAAACAAAAGAAGAAAAAGAAGAGTAACAAAGCAAGTTTTGATGATGATTCAATAGCTGGTGCATCAATATCAACATTCCGTTCATTAACTACCTTTAGATCAAGTGCATCAACAATTTTCACTACAAAGAGTAGTGCTACTGCCAAGGCATCTAATAAGGCTAATTCAAGGAATAAGAGGAGTAGTATGAGGGGTAATGATCCACCCGGAAGTGTCAAAGGGGGAAGTAGTATTATAATGACATCGGGTAGTAGTAGTGTATTGGATACAGTTGGTGAAAGTAAGCCACACTTTGATACCCGACCACCATTGTCATCGTATCGAAGGAGGAGACGAAGAGCAACTGCCTTGGCGGAAGCACAGAAGAAATCAGATAATCCATCAGATAGTAATCAAACATTGCCACAGAATGTTCAATCATCAACATCCTACTCATTTGCACAAACTATGGCAGTATTGAATGAACAAGCTGCACTTGAGGAACAGTACAATGCAGACAATGGTATAGCAAATAATGCAAATGATGATAAGACTCATGTATCATTTGGCAATGTTAAGATTAAAGTTACCAAGAATTACGAATCAGAGGAAGGAGAAGGCAATTGTAGTGGAGAGGGGATATTAGACAACATGTGCATACCGTCAGATGAAGCTCAGGCAACATTAGTAAAAGACTTTTCAGAAATAGTGATGGGAGGTGTGCAGTGTTCACCTACTTCAGTTCGAAAGTTTCAAGATGATGATGAAGGGGAAAGGTCAATTGGGGAATTTGCAAAAGTTAATGGGTCAATCGACGAGCAGTTGTCTCCCCGTAAGTTGTCGATGGGGAGTGGGGAGTCAACAGCACCATTGACAGCCGAAACTACAATTGGAGATGATGATACAGTTGCAACCATCAACTCCAATGAACGCCGACCAGGACCTATTGATATAGACACCTGTACACGACACTTGACATCTACAGAACGGAGACATTTGCGTGCCATGCATGAATTGGGCCACAAACAATTACAAAATGCCAATTATGTCCAAGCCATTGAGGTATTCTCTGAAATCTTACGTGGACAGAAGGAACGACATGGTAAGCGATCGTCACAATGTGCAGTAGCCATGCATAATCTTGGTGTGGTATGTATGAAGTGTAATAAGTACATTGAAACTGTCCGATTGTGTGATGGAGCGGCACGGATCCGAGTTGAAAAGCTTGGCCAAGACCATTTAGACGTGGCCAGCAGTCTATCTCAACAAGGTGTGGCATTAATGGAGTTGAAAGAGTTTCCTTTGGCATTAGCTAGCTTCCGGGAAGCGTTGCGTATACGTACCAAGGCTTGGACAAATGGATGGGGATTGGAGAATAGTGTTAATCATCCATTGATTGTTAGATTGTTGAATAATATTGGCTGTGCACTATTTGAAATGAATGAGTTGGATGAGAGTCAGGTAACATTTGAGAATGCCTTGGCTATGCAACGTGAGTTGATGAAGATGAAGAAGAGTCAAGCTGTGAAGAAGGAGGCTGGAGATGATAAGGATATCGACCCGAAGGATTCATATCATGCACCTCTTAGTATAGCTTTGACACTCACAAACCTTGGGTCGATTCATCTTCGATTGAGTGAGTTTGATAAGAGTCTCGTTTACTTTGAGGAGGCTGTGTTGATTCAAGAGTCTGTGTTGGGAGAGAATCACAAGATTGTCATGAATACTAAAGAAAGTATCAGCTTTGTTCTTCAGTCCCAAGAGAAGCAGAAGATCAGTTCTAAAAGTGTTGATCGTATCGGTGGCATCCTTCCAACTTATGAAGAGAGTAAGAAGATGTACAATAAAGTACAGAATGATATCTCAGCTGTCCTTGATGCTGTATCTTCCTCCACTGCATGCGGAAGTCAGCCAATTTGTGTTGGTGATGATCAAGAGAAAAAGTAGTTTTATATAGTGATGCATATAGCTGTACAACAATAATTTCTTTCTTTAAACTTTATATTCTCTAATCACAGCTTCTTGGGGGACTCTACAAAACATCGCCCCCAATTCAATCACTCAATATATTCTCTAATCACAACTTCATTACCTTCTTGGGGGACTCTACAAAACATCGCCCCCAATTCAATCACTACAAATTGTCAACCCTATCATTTCTTCCCATTGAACCCCCTTGTTTAGCATTTCTCTTATGACTGTTCATCAAGCCACGCACGTTCAAACGCCTCGATTTTATCCACGGTGAATTCATATTCACGAGCACTTCCGGCATACCTGCATTTCCTCCCTGTTGAGCGGTTAAACCAATAATGTAAGATATAGAAATAGAAGAAGTAAAGATTAGTGGTTTGCCAAATAAAGTGAAACATTGTAAAAGCCGGAAACGTACTATTGCTATCCATCACTTCAATGACTTCTACCTCGCGCCATTCCCCATTACGACGTGAGTTTTGGGGAATAAACTTGTGAAATGTCGTGCCAACTGGCGCTCTCGTACTTGTGCGTCGAGTGGCCAAGGTAGCCCGACTTGATGTGCGCCCTTTCTTGGTAGGCGACTCGAGGTCCTGGAGGCTCCCAGCCTCTAGGACTGATCGCCTATTGTTGTGTTTCTTTCGTTTACGATTGCTGCTTGCAGTCGGAGCGGTGGGGGAAGCAGCGTGCCCTGCAGTGGACTGGGCAGCCAGGGATTCTTCGGGGACAGAACCTTCTGGAGTGCTTGGTTGGGGTGATGCCAACTTTTTCTGTTGGATGGTTGCCTTGTTTCGCTTCCACTCATCCATCTTCCGCTCGTAGTCTTCCTTGTTTCGTTCTGCTTCCTGCTTGTATTCTTCCTTCTCATCGTCGGCCATATTACGCCAAAGATTACCCATCCTTTTGGATACTTCCGCAAAAGGAGTTCCGCGGGGAATTTGTAGCTTAGGACGTGTACTGATTACGAAAACGATGTACGCATTTAAAAACTTCTTTGGAGGAGCCCCGAATTCTGATTCAAGCTGCTTCTTGAGCTGCCTCTTAAATTTCTTTAACTCCTTGGCACCTTGTTGACATGCTTTATCTAGTGACTCGATTAGTTTTTCTTGCTCGGCATATCGCAAGAATTGCTCGGCATAACGCTTTTCTTGCTCGGAATGTCGCTTTTCTTGCTCGGAATATCGCAAGAGAAAGTCAGCTTGGAGTGCTTCAATTGCCAAACGATTGTCAGTTATGCGGCCAGAATCAGTTTCCGATTTTTCTCTTAGAACACTAATAGCCAATTTAATAGCTTTCCGTTCTTCTTCTTGGGCCTTCTCTCGTTCTTCTTGGGCCTGCTTTAGGGCCTTCTCTCGTTCTTCCTGGGCCTGCTTGCTATCGGCTGCTGTTTTGCTGCTCAAGTCAAATAATTCCTGAACTTGACTCATGCAACTATCGAAATCGTTCTTACGAGCAACTTCAGCTGATGCTACCTGACCCTGAAGCTGTTCGAGAGCATCCTGATTCTTGCGCAAGGTGGTTGCCATGTTGGCTTGATCCTTGTCGACTTTTTCCTTTAGTTGTTCGACAGTAATGTCATTCTGAGAAGAAGTCAACTGCAATGAAGTAACGTCTGAACGCAAGGAATTAAGTTCAGTGTCCCTATTACGTTGGATAGTGGGAACTGCTTGAGCACCATTTGAGTTCCTGGGGAGACCAATACTCTGTTTAGTGGCGGAAACAGATGGAGGCTTTTTCGGGTATTGAACTTGAGGTGGAGCTTGAGCGGCAGTGGATACTTGGGCTGGCATATTTTTACTTGCCGTACCAAGCGTCTGCTTTTCTTTCACGAGCTGTGTACGGGCAGCAGATTTGAGATGTTGACGACGTGTAGCATTATCAGCCTGTCCAGCGCCTCCTTTATTAGAAGCGCCCCGTCCTGCTGGTGCATCAATGCCACGACGATTGGTGGAGGAAGAGGTAGCGGTGTTATTCTTTGGGCGAGCATCCTGGTAATGACGGCTGTGTAAAGATATAGAAGGTAAGTTAGTAATCCATATCGAATAAAGAAAATGATCAGACTAGCATCGTCTTACCTTTTACCAGCGATACTGTCACTCTTCTTGGTATTACCACCTCGCTTCATAGAAAGAGACTTTTCATTTACCGATGCCCCAGCTTGGTCCCGATCAACAGTCTCAGGGCCACGTGTCTTCTTGTTATTACTTGTCATAGATGTCTTGCGGAGACCAATCATCTGCATATCAATCATAAGCTGTTCGTCAGCCAAAATATTTCTGGTGGATACAGAAGGAGACTTTGACCCTTGAGTGGCCTCAGCACCTCCTTTATTAGACGCACCTCCAACACCATCTTGATTTTCATGTGGAGCGAAGATAATAGGAGGTTGGGCCCTGGTATTAGCAGATGCAGAAAGAGACTGTCCAACACCTTTACGGTCAGAAGTGCTAGCAGGTTTAGATTTTCGAGGGTGGCGGGGGCGTTGGCTGTGTTGTAAAGGATGATGTAGAGGATAAGTTGTTAGTAAGATAAGATAATATCCTTTTTGAATAAACAAGATGATTCGGACACAATGTTACCTGCTTCCTACAGTCTTCTTGGTACTTGCAGCTGCCGCACCCCCGAATTGCTTGGCCCTATCGTTCCGTTGTTTGTTCTGTTGTTTGGCCTTATTATTCCACACCGCCTGATCTTCTTTCTGCCATAGCATGCTTCGCTCTTTACTAGTTAAAGGATCACCTCTCTTCAGCTTCGTCTCATTTGTCACGGATGTTTGAAACAAATTAAAACCGGTGATATTACCTTTAACGCCACCACTCTGCTTTTTAGGGTTGGCCTTTTTGCGGTTGGAAGCTCGAGTAGATTTCTTATTGAGGGTGGTGGAAGCATCGGGCTTTTGTAGCACCTTGTCAAGGTTGAATGCGGAATCGGGAGAGCCTTCTCCAATAGGTTCATCCGGCACTAATGCAAGGACATTTTGTAAACCAGCAATGGATGCATGTTTAACCGTAGAGGCTGAATTGGAATTCTTAAAGTTGGGAATGGTGGCATCATCCCCAGCAGGGCTGCTGCCCCTTATTGATGATAGGGATTGAGTTTTCATTTCACCCGATGTAGCGCTATTAATAATTGGCACCTTCGTAGCTGTAACCATATTAGGTTCACCCAATCCTAATGTTGGCATTGATTATTGAGATCTCTTAGGCTTGTAGTGATGTGATGTACTACAGTGTGCAGCTGAAAAATTGTGTTGAACATTCCTCAATACAAAAAAATCGGGACGTAGCACGATACCAGAAATTCGATGCTCATATCGATTAAGCGTTGGGCCTCTTTGCATTGCAACACGGGATGAGTTCACACTTCATAATTTGACCAACCAAAAGAATAATAATGGCCTCAACTGTAGAAGAGGACGATGGCATAGCGCCTAGTGAACCCGAGGAAGTTGACAAACATGCTCCCAAACAAATTGGCATACCTCCAAAACAATCATCCAAACATTTACATAATCCATCCGAAGCATCCAAACGTTCCCTACTTCGACAAGAACAGCGGAAGTTAGGGCATAAATTGAAAACTTGTAGCCCAGACGAAATAGACCCACTCCGCAAACAGAACAACAAACTTCTCAAGTATGTCGATCATCCTCGGGAATTACTTTTGGATGGACGTAATGTAGAGGTAATATCTAAAAAATGTTTAGAGAATGAAGAACGTATCATTGAGGTGAGTATAGAGATGGTTGTGTTTTGCACATTTACAGGAACAGATACATGAACACTTACATGACAATATCGCTATCAGGAATCACGTTATGACGCCGGACAACTGGCTATGGCTACCTCAAGTAAATGCAATAGAGGCACTGGTACTGTTTGGCAACATCTCCGTCGTGCAGTGGCCAAGTTATATAAGGGTGCTTTACCGACAAATGTTTCCTTTCTCAATGGCCCAATCAATGCAGAATATACACCAAAGGCTTCGGCAAAAAGGCTTGGGGGTCTAAAACGTAATTCGAGTGAGAGTGAAAGTGATGTTGAAACACCAGAAAAGGTTATCCAACTTTCAAAAGCAGACCTATCAAGTGATCCGAAGCGTCTCGTCATTGCCCTTAAATCGGATCTAAAAGAGAGATCTGTAGAGGGGGTTTCCCAGGCTAATACCCAGTTGTCCCAGCATATTAATTCCAAAGAAGCTGCATCGGCAGAATCGGAAGCCTCCTGTGTAAATTTGGAGGACATGTTTGTTGAATCCATCCTTTACTAGGACGGTTGAAAAAATGTACTTTCTCTCTCATTTATTGCACCATGATAACGTAGGAATCAAGAGGCGTAAACTTGATGAGTCAAATGAGATCAAGGAGAAGACAGGAGTCAGTCTCATGCCAGGCCCGGTCGTGTACCCCCGGTCTAATGAAGATGAGTCCACTAATAAAAACGGTCCGGCTCGGGCAAGCATTGTATCGTTTTCATATAAGGTATGTCAGAAAAGGTTGATATGGTTCTAAATTCGTGGATCTGTCTCACATTAAACTCTTCTGCATAGGACTATCAAGACTTGTGCAAGCTGAAAGAAGTATCTGAACGTCAGGGTTTTTTTTATCCCGGCAGTAATTCTGATGTAATCTCGTCAGTTGAAAAGGCTCCTGCTGCATTGGTGACACCTCAAAAGGGAGTGCACGGACGTCAGGATGATCCTTCTCTGGATAAATCCCTTTAAGGGTGCTTACTTCGTAGAGGGATCTTTAAGGAGGATTGATTAGATTTTTGGTAGCCAGTAAATGTAGAGGTTCTTTGTCTTGATAGCTTAACCCCCAAAGATGTCTTGATAAGGATGGAAACTCCAAGCACTAGCTTTTCCACATATCATTTCTATCTTTTCTTCTCGTGTACATCTGGTTGGTGTACATCTGGTTGGTATCTGTTAGGTGCAACCAACTCAATACGCACGATACGAATAGAACGAATGCAACCTCCGGGTATCCAGTATCTCTCTGAAGATTTCACAATCCAAAGCCGTATTGTAGAACTACACTCTTTCGAACTCTACCTCTCGGTTCGGTATCCAGCATCCTCTCTGAAAATTTCACCCTGACTGTGGCAATATCATTGATATCTCACAAAGATAAGAATCGATGGATGATCATCCTCCTCTCCCCATTGTGAGTGATCACAGTGATAGCGAAGACTCCGATGTAACTGTTCCATTTCAAATCCCCGAGGAAATTCTGAAATTTACAGTGGAATGGGACAGTGAAGATTCAGATTCTGACACTGACACCACCGAGCACAAAACAACTGGTGCAATTAATAGATCGGTGAATCAAGATCAAGACGAAGGACTTGATGCAGGGGCCAAGAGTTCGCCGCCAACGAAAGACTTGTGTGATCCCTCAAAACATTCATTGTGTATAACTTCTTCAAGGCCCTGTCAATCTTCAAACAGTACTTCGACAAATCAAACATGTATGGGGGGCGTTGAGGCCAAGGTACATAACCTGCCAACTTATAGAGAAAGCACCCTTAGCATCTTATCCACCACTCATTATCATCAATCCCCAAAAGTAGCCTTCCATTCCAAGAGATCCACCGGGAGTGATCTTTGTCAAATGGAGGCTTACCACAACAATACATACAATCAAAAGAGGTATCCATCGAATCAAGATCTGGTGAGCTGAAAGCTTGTATTGTACACTGTATTCATTATAAACAAAAGTCTAACATTTCCCCATTTATGCTCATACGAAGATCCAATCAAAGAAAGCTGGACCTTTCACAACCAACGATATAAGAACTCCTCCTAAATATTCCGCACGGCAAGGATTAGATTCCCTTTTAGGGGTATGTCGTGGTGGTGGAGAGTGTAGCATCATGCCGCCCTCACAAGTTCACACTCTACCCGAGAACCTAAACAATGAACAATTACTCAAGTGCCATCAATTGATCCGTGAAGACAATTTGTTTTTGTGGAATTTGTATCAACTACAGTGCCAAACAATAGTTGAATTGCAACAAACCCAGTTACTTATGTCTCAACGTGGACCTAGCCCTTCCTTAAGTCTCAACCAGGCTCTCCTCCGTCAGATGAATGTGTTAAATGAACTCCAAAAGGCTACACATACTGAACACCGTGTACTTCTATTAAAACAGTTCGAACTATTACAACATTATCGGCGTCAATTGCAATATAGATTATTGGCAGAATTATAATTGTACTGTATTTTTATTGGGGGGCTGGCGTAAATATAATTTTATCTCTCTCGTGGTAGAGAGTTGTTTCACGCCTATCCTATCAATTGTTTGGGAGCAGGTATGTAGAAGTAGATGAGGCAGGCGATGAGAGCATATCTTTGACTGTTAATAGTATGGTTATTTCTTTGTGGCTGTGTGTATAATGAATTATTAACTTGGTGGTGATGATTGTGGAAAAGGATGATGTTTTATTATTTGTGGATGGTTAATAACCGAACACTGAGAGAACCTGCGTGTATATTGAGAGTATACATCCACGGATAGAATACATCTTGTCCAATAATTTGCAGTTGCAATGATTGAGCTAATTATGTTCTATACAAATATTAAATCTCTACGAAAATGAAAGGATACCACTCATTAATTGCGCCGTACAACTAGATACAATACTATCTAAACCAAGTACTACTGTTACTACAACATTCTTTAGTTCAATATATTATAATACTATCCTATGTGATATCTCTCCATCGCCATGTGAAATGAGCAGCCGCGCCTCGAGGATATCTCTTCACATTTCAAATGCAAGCATGCATACTGCATAACAAAGGTGGCAATCAAATCTACAATACTATCTCACCTGCCTCGGCAATGATGTAACCCGAGTGAAGAAAACTAATACAATTAGATGTAACGCCCCAAACGGCAACACGAAAACATGTGTTACTTGCTATACTCCGAACTGAAAGTAGTTGTTGAGAATGTTCGTTATTGCAAGAGATGAGTTATTGCAATAGCGGACCATCATAGCTTGCAGAAGCTCTAGTACAATATGTATTGGGTTTGGTACTACTCTTCAGCAACGACACCTACAAACAAATTGGAAGTGGTGTAGAAATACAAAAGTTATTCAGGTTCGTGGGATATCAGCCAACATTAAACGATTAGAGATCCTCAAGCTATAGATATTTGCTTGGGAAATTACATAGCAACAGATATGTACATCCAATAATGTTTGTAACAACACCAAATAACTACTAAGCTGAGGGAAAGGCGGAAGTGGTAGTAGTATCTTCTTGTAAGTTATTGTTGAGATATCTCTTTCTCCATGTGAGATTTTTCGCCAGTTGAGTTGAAGTAGTAGCAAAGTGCGTCACTTCAGGATCTTTCACATGAAATTCTTTAGTACAGATGTTTTCCAAGTGGTTTACATGACATGGCGTTGAGATAATTAGAGCTGATACTAGTATCTAACCCCAACTATTTATAGTACATATCATCATAATCTCAAGTTTTGGGATTAGTTACTGCACATTCGCTGGGAGAAATACTAATGCAATATCAATAGATCAAATTCCAAAACAGAGAGCGAGTACTAAAATATCAAACCATCAACCATGGAGAATAAAGATATTCGAGAAGTGGAAGAGAAGGCGGAAATTGACAGAATTAATGCATTGAAAGTATTACCAAAGACACAGAGGCTCCAGTTTGACGACTATGGGAACAGTAAGTACCTTCTTTGTTTCTCCTGTGGCCTCAAACTCGAAAGCTCACACTCTCAATATCAACTCTTAGAATGTTGTAAAATTGAGGGGTGTACAAAGCAGGGACGAGGATCAACAAGAGATGATATGTGTAAAGGCCACTTTGCTCTATTCAAGAAGGCTGGTAGGAATACAAAAGAGACTGGCGAGGAGGAGAATGAAAAGGATAACGAGAAGAAGCGAGAAGGTGGCAAGTCAAAAGGTGGCAAGTCAAAACCGCTTGTATCTACATGTTCCTCCTCGACGATTGATCCATTAACCCTTCAAGTCGGTTCACGAATTGTAGTGGACTATAAAGGGACACTTTTCAAAGCCACCTTACTCAAACATCGCGAAAAGATGGGTGCACGTGAAGTATTAATTCATTATGATGGACAGAAGAAGACAACAAAGCATTGGGTATCAGTAGATAGAATTACAAAAGTATTATCAACGAGCACTACAAATAAACCAAAGGGGAAGAAGAGATCTCCTTTCATCGGAGCTTCCGCTACCCAAGATGAATCTCAAGATAGTGCTGGCACTTCCAAAAGAAAGAAGGCTGGACCATCACCATCTATCAACGAACAAGACTTTCTTGATCAACACAATGATTTATGTGAGGTGTGCAGCGCTCCTGGTGACGTGTTATGCTGTGCTACTTGTAACTTGGTATTTCATATGAGGTGTGTTCTTCCCAAGCTATATAAGGAGCCGTCTGACGACTGGAGGTGTGCATATTGCATTGCAGACGAAGTTGGGGGAGATGAAAAAGTGAAGAGTCGTGCTCTTCAGGCTTGTAAGGATATGGAAAAGATGAGAGGGATAGGAATAGTACATTCAGAGAAAGCGAAGAAGAAATCTCCTCTTGTGATTGGGGTTGAGAGTGATAAGGATGTCAACATTTCTAAGAAGACTGAGCATCGTTCTGTAACAACAACTAGTGTCAAGTCTGGCCTACAGGATTGCCCTGAGCTACTAGGTCCAGGCTGGAAGGTTGAGATGGTACCGCGAAAGAATGGTTCTGCAATTGATAAGTATTACTACTCATCGACCGGGGAGCGCTTTAGGAGTCTAGTTCAAGCTAGGGCTAGCATGGACAAAAGAACAGCTCCAGAGCAATTCGTTCCTCGACCGAGTGAAATGAGTATTGAGAAGAAAAAGAAGAAGCGAGAAGGTGGCAGGTCAAAACGTCTTGCCGCTGAGGTAGTAGAAGCGGTTGAAATGCCTACATGTTCCTCCTCAACGATTGATCCATCAACCCTTCAAGTCGGTTCACGAATCGAAGTGGACTATAAAGGCACACTTTTCAACGCCACCTTACTCAAACACCGCGAAAAGATGGGTGCACGTGAAGTATTAATTCATTATGATGGACAGAAGAAGACAATAAAGTATTGGGTATCAGTAGATAATATTACAAAAGTATTATCAGCAAGCACTACAAATAAACCAAAGAGTAAGAAGAGATCTCTTTTTGTCGGAGCTTCGACTACCCAAGATGAATCTCAAGATAGTGCTGGCACTTCCAAAAGAAAGAACATTGGAGCATCACCAAAGATAGCCCTCAACGAACAAGACTTTCTCGATCAACACAATGATTTATGTGAGGTGTGCAGCGCTCCTGGTGACGTGTTATGCTGTGCTACTTGTAACTTGGTATTTCATATGAGATGCGTTCTTCCCAAGCTATATAAGGAGCCGTCTGACGACTGGAGGTGTGCATATTGCATTGCTGATGAAGTTGGGGGAGATGAAAAAGTGAAGAGTCGTGCTCTTCAGGCTTGTAAGGATATGGAAAAGATGAGAGAGATAGGAATAGTACATTCAAAAAAGGCGAGAAAGCAATCTCCTTCCAATACGAAAACCGGAGAAATCTCCCGATCGACAAACTCACCTGCCTCTACTGCCAACGCCAACTCGCTTAATAGATCTCAAGAACCCTCAAGTCGTCCTGTCAGAGCAAGAACCAAACTTGAACAGTCCGTTGCTCGTCCGTCGAATTCTGGTGTAGGCGAGCAAAGTGTGGGTATTACATTGCCCACGATCTGTCCTGAGGTTGCTGAATTGAAAATTCTACCAAAGAAAGATAGGTTGAAGAAAGAAAGTGGCCATCCACTGTGCAAAGTTGAGGGGTGTACAAAGGTGGGACAAGGATCAATGAGAGATGATATGTGTAAAGGCCACTTTACTCTATTCAAGAAGGCTGGTAGGAATACAAAAGAGACTGGCGAGGAGGAAGACGAAAAGGATATTGTGGGAGATGAGGATGGTAGGGGTCGTCCAAAGAAGAATCCAATCGCGGAGAGACCTTCCTTTGAGGGCCAATGCCTCGGTCGCCCAAGAAGTCAACAAGCAACAGAGTTTAGAGATAGACTCGATATGGCCAAAGCCGACTCACTTGATAGAGCTCAAAAACCCTCAAGTCGTACTGTTGCTAGACCTTCGAAGTCTGGCGTTGGTGTTCAGGAAGGGGATGAGGAGTTCGTAGCTGGCACTTCTGCTGCTGCTGCAAGTAGTGGTAAGAGAAAGTCGTCGAGGAAGAAAACAAGGTTACGATCCTCAAAATTAGCCCCTCTCTCCAAGGAAGCCATCAAGAAAGATATATCTGAAATGGAGATGAGTACTTTTGCTACACCGGTAAGCTCATTACGTAATAATTTGTGTATTTATGGAACAATGTCTAATTTTTCCCCCGACGCATCTCATCATAGGAGGAGGGGCTACCGGAAGGTCATCATACGAAGCAGCTCCTAAGAACAACCGCGAGAAAGAAAGTTTCTTTCGTGATTGGGGTTGAGAGTGATAAGGATGTCAACATTTCTATGAAGACTGAGCATGCACCAGAGCAATTTGTTCCTCGATCGAGTCAGTCTCACATTGGGAAGAAGATACGCATCACCGCCGAGGCAGTAGAAGCGGTTGAAATATCTACATCTTCATTACTTGAGAATATTATTAAGGAAGAAAGTATTGATCTCAGTCGTCGATCTAAGTCTATTGAGGATGTTAAGGATGGGGATGGAGCAATATCTAACAAATCTGATGGGGATGAAATTGTATTTGATGATATTGACAGTGATGAACTTGATGATGAAGACTATTCTGATTTGATCGTTCCTTCTAAAGGAGGTCCTGCCATCGATCCATCAGTGCTTGAGAATAGAAAAGTTGCCAAAGAATTTCGCCCCCATCTACAGATGGTGCTGTTGTATGCTATCAACTCCCCCGAGGCTTTAACGGGCTCAAACTTTCTTCGTGATATGCTTTGTGCTCATGACTCAGTGCCTCCTCTATCCATGGTAACGAAGCTTATGGATTTTATGAAATATGGTCCAAAGGCTGAGGGAAGGAACGTTTACTTTAAGGATCCATATAAAACTGAGTTGGTATCTCAGTATGTCTATGGTCTCTTGTGGGCCTCTCGACGACTAGTAAGGAGAGATAAAGGTGCATTATTTGGTCCATCATCGTGGGATGACATTCAAGTATTATTAGAACAGTCTATCAAGCAGACTGAGAACATGGTCTTCGGTAGGAGGCTCGCCCAAGGGCTACAACTTGCAGCTCGTGGGGCGAAATTACTGTCGATGTTGCTACTCACTGAGCTTCAGGGGCATGATTTATATTCCACCGCACCCCCCGTTGCCCTTGATACAAGAAGTCTACCGTCTGTTCGAATTGTGAAATCATATGGTGTACGGAATGCACTAAAAGTGGCAGTTCAGCAAATGACAAAATGTCTTGTGAGGCATTCAAGATGGGTAATGGATTCTGGTGGCATTGAACTATCGACCACCAAGAGTACAAGTGACGAAAGTTGTTGTTTAGAAGCTAGGGAGTGTCTTGACAACTTGGGCAGTGTTGTATGTGCAATTGCATGGCTATTCTGTAATGAAGGGAGGGTTGGTATAGACGACAATTCTGTTGCCTTTGTGATTAAGGATTCCTTCTTGGTGGAGGTTGAAAGATCCCTAGAAAATTGTCCTGAAATGAATGAAAGGAATAAGAGAAGGTTTACGAAGAAATGTAAAATGTACTTCTTAATGTCGATGAAGGAAGAGTTTGCTGAACAAATGATTGTGACAGTAGGAGGTATGTTGGGTTGTAAAGATGACTTAAGGCTTGTTGGACTGGGGAAATTAGTAGAATCAAACAACCCAGAAATATACTTTGAAGATACAGAGGATATTAGATCGGATTTTTTTAATGCTGCCAATGCAGACATTGAAGCCGTTGGTAATAAAGAAGATTCGTCAGATCAACAACAACAAAAGGTTGCAATTTCGGAGAAGTCAGTTCAAGTGCAGCTAGCAGAAGCTTTTACTAGTATAGAGACAGCTTTTTCTCGTGCTTCTACTGTAATTCAGAAGAAATCCGATGATATATTACCGCCTCACTACATCCAGTGGCCTGGCAACATTCATTTCCAACGTGTCATAAAGCCATTAAAATCAATTTACCAACAATCGAATCAATCAAAACAAAGTGCAATTGTAGACATGGTTCTAAGCGGTTTGAATTCCCAGGGAAGAAGGTTTCTTACCCAAATAGAGGCTGATAGTTGGAAAGAACTCGATGCTGTTGCTGCCAAAGATAGATGTATAAGATCACTCGAGGATAAAATAGATAACCATTAGATGTTGTCTAAAGGGTATTCGTTTTTTTGCTTCGCCTACACCTAAGCCTTTACATGATAAACAGCCCTACAATCATGCTGGGAGTGCTCATCATTCTGTTATACACACAAACAATGCCAAACAAGCACTGGGAGTGTTCATCACCCTGTTATACATGTATACAATGCCAAACAAGCACTATAGTAGCAAGCCTACATCTCTGAGGTACCACTTGATGGCCAAACGTTGCCTGAAAGTCGGCAGGAAATCCAAATTTTTGCCCAATCTGAGGCAAGAAACCTGCCTACATGGGGCTGTAAAAGTATGATGGAGGGACCTACAATCATGCTGGGAGTGTTCATCACCCTGTTGTACATGTATACAATGCCAAACAAGCACTATAGTAGCAA